>Ga0123357_10002752_pt1 | contig 19813 bp, 11 predicted proteins | sample TergutEmb28metaG_FD_89873 | JGI IMG/M metagenome (GOLD analysis project Ga0123357, IMG submission 89873) | Embiratermes neotenicus P4 segment gut microbial communities from Petit-Saut dam, French Guiana - Emb289 P4 | ecosystem: Host-associated > Arthropoda: Insects > Digestive system > Gut ...
GTGTTCGAGTCAATTAGTTTTCGAGGTTTTTATAGGGGTCCACTGCCTGGCGTTGATTACGGGTCCGCTTCCTGTTCCCTTTTGTTGGTGTCCTTCTCCTTGCCCGGGTGGATGCTTATGCACGACTGCAAAAAAGTGATGTAAATAATAGGTTCTTAAGCTCGACCTGATGATGACCCCCAAGGGTCGAAACATGTTGTAATTTTAAACCTACAATTAAAGTTGTGTTGACGAAAATTTCTATGCTATTTATAATAGACTTAATGAAAGACATCTGCTGGAAGTAAATCAAGGTATGTCTACTAGACTCACGCTTTCCAAGGATCATGTGTGTTCTGATAGATTTACTTTCACAACAACACCAAATTTCTGTCCAATTTCACCTTCGCCAATTCCATCAAGGGCTAGACTTTTTTATGTTTTACAAACGTGCGTGTAACCACAAAAGTCACAGTAACAGCAACAGAATCCAGTTTTATTTTATTCTCAACATACTTTTTAATACAAAGTACGGCCCATTCGCAGTATCTTATTTTAATCCGGCTCCCATGTACGACACAACATTTGACATTGGATCCTAATATCAGTCTGTGCCTGTAATTATTGCCACATATGCCGTAGATACAACACTAGCTAGAACTGCAGACCGGCCGTGGTCTGCAGACGATCGGTTCAGAAATACAGTTATCCATAAACAAGGCTCCCGATTTCTCGTGCATTAGCAGCATAAGTCGAAGATAATTAAACTTATACGCAAAACACTACTTAGATAAGTAGTTCTTTATATAAATGATAATAATACAGTACTAGATCCTGTCACTCAAAACCATGTTCAAATTTCTCTCATATACATACTGTACTGTACATTAACACATTCTCCGCTAAAATCTGTGGTTCTTGGAGTAGATTTACAGAAAACAAAATTTTAGTGGAGTGACAGTACTTAGGTTAAGCAGCTCTGATTGAGACAAATCTTATCCTCACTCTTATTCATCAGCCGTCACGGATTGTGTCCTTAGGTCTGTTCCGAAAGCATTGCTCTTTAGAAGGAGGACAGCTCCACCGTCAGATCTCTGACTATGAAGAACAGCACGAGGAAACATCCATAACCCGAGTGGGATTAGAACCCACACTATTATTGTTCTAGCGGTCCATGAATGAGATAAACATTTTCTACGTTTGATCCTATCTTTTTTTATCATTCGCAACAGACAATTTCCTTCTGGCGAAATTCCTGATGTCGACAGGGAAGTTCTGGATGATCCCGGCAGATCCGGAACAATCCCTTTCTAAAGCCATCGATCCCGTCATTAAACGATCGTATGAGACGTTTGGAGTCTTCATGGACTATGACTGTCCGGAAGGCAAGGGGTATCTCCTAGAGGTAAGTCCCAGGACGAACCTATCAAAGAGACCATACCAGTGGTCTAGGTTTTCTTCCCTGACTTCTACCTGAAGTTTTTCTACGTATTTCTTACTCCTTGGCACGAAATATTCACACTGAACGACTTGGTGTATGCAGGGTTTCCATGAAGTAATAGCCGTATTTCAAATAAGAGTACACACTGAACGCAATTAAGAAACAACAAAATAAAATGTAACTTGCATACAGCTATGTATATTTTACTTAAAGTTCGCTGTTTCTAGGTGGCTCTATTTGTAGCTCAGCACATACATGTATAGTTCTAGATTTGGAATGGCATCTGGTCCCCAAAGCAATTTATGTTCTTGTCGTATTTGGTGATGGAGCAACAATCCACATTTAAGGGATTATAAAGGTAAAGTTGCCCCTATGCAAACCATGGAAGGATACAGGAAAGTGGAGGTATAGCTCCACTCACTCTTAACTTTCACATCAGATGGTAAAGAATTGCCAGCTTCACGCCCCGGCACTTTGTCCTCGGGAATAAAGCCCCCTGTAGCCATTGAACAGAGAGCTGATTGGGCCCACAAGCAGATCTGGACGCTTTTGAGAGGAGAAAAAAAAAACTCTTTCACTTGCGGTAATCGAATTACGAAGCCCCACTATTACACCCTGTAGCCTAGTCACTATTCTTACCACGCTATAAATGTGTGTAACTGTAGGATTTGGAGCCCTAGCCCACCCATCAAGTCGCTGTGCCTGAGAACACAAGAAATGAGCGTGTTGAGCTCATTCACAAGCGAAGAACAGACTAAGTCCGCTTTTCGTCGCAGAAAAATCAATCTTGACGCTTTCTGCATCATCACGGATTTTATAATACTGGCTCAATCTTCCAGCAAGACAAAGCACCCAAAAATTGTATACACAGACTCCGAATAAGTGGGTGGGAAGAGCAGGCTCTTTCACTGGGCCTCTCCATACTCCCACACTCCACTCCACTACACAAGGGAAGGAAGGAGGAGATGCATAAACAAGATAGCTTACAGAATGCTTCTTAAACTTTACGACACTAGAATAGGTAAAAGAAAGAATGTCGCAAGCAGCAGCTAAAGTTGCGCGACAGCTGGAAACAACTGGATTAAGGGTTGGATGCAGCGTTTCAGGCCTGTATCTAAAATGTAAATAGGCCAAAGGCTGAAGAAACAATAAATCGTGGTTGGATTGCCCGCACAGGCAACGAATCTTCTCTTCTCTAAAACTCCCAGACTAACTCTGGGGCCACCCAGCTTCCTAATCAATGGATACCGGGAACTATTACAGATATTACCTCGGGGTTAAAGTTGCAGAAGTGTAAACTGACCACTAACTTCCATTTATTGTTGATATTACCAGTGGAGCTGAACCCCCAGTACTCTATAGCCTTTGTGATGTGCAGAGGGACGGACGACTCTGTCTGTAAGTGCTGTCATTCACTCTATTGCAGATTATCTTAGCTGGACAATTGTTATTTGTTAAACCAGTAAAGAACTTATTTTCTTGTACGGAAATCCATGCTATGTCACAGTATTCACTACATCATGCCACTATACATGGTCCTAAGCTGGTTCAAATTAATTCATTATTTTCAATTAAATTTCTAGAAGGCCCATTTTAATATTATCCTCATATTATTCCACCACATCCACTCAGAATGCAGTATAATATCCTGTTTATTTCAAGCGTTATGCTTGTCCTGCCCATCTAATTCCTCTACAATTATTCGTCGAAGCTCTGAAGCTGGTACTAAATTTATATTAATTCTATCTTCCCTTCCCTGTTACATTCAGTTCCCATAAACGGTCAGTGTAAGTTATTCTATCAGAGATACAGATAAAGATTCGCGCTCGTAAAAAATAAAGTCCCTCTTAAAATAAACTGCTATCATGTCCTCGATATAATGAGAAATATTATTTCCAGAATTCTGAGCGCCGTTCCTTAAACGACAGCTTCTTCTGGTTGATCTGGAGCAAAGAGAAGTATACCGCCGATACAGAAACTCTCAATTTGAACTTCGACACGGAGATGACGTGGGTGTGTCCTGAATCCGATCTGAAACATTTTATACTGTACGATCTGTACAAAATCAAATACGACTGGCCCATAAATGGAACCGTAGCTGGCTACTGGAACTCCAGTGAGGGTCTCCGTATCGTCTTAACTCAGTACAAGTATTCACGACGGCAGGACATGAGAGGCGCTGTGTTTGCAGCTGGCCTAGCGGTAAGCTGCAATTAAAAATAATATCCTTCTGTCTCCCCTATTTCCTTTCGCCCTGTGCGAGATGTTCATTGGAAACCACAAACGGTTTAATGCTGAAAATGTTCATAAATGTCGTAATGCTAGGCAACCAACCTACGCCTTGATGCATACAGCGATCTACGTGGTATTAACGAAATGTATTACAGTGACGCGCCACCGGGCTAAATAAAGAAAATATGTGACGGCACATGATAAATATCAAGAATGTCTCTTTCACTGTACTAACTTTTATATCACAATTAGGAAGAAGTGCGCTATTGCTGATTATACTGTATGAACGTATCAAAATGTATTACATCACATTCTAAATTTAATATTTTACGTATAGTCCGTTTTATCAAATTCCCAGGCGAAGAGCAGGTACTTATTTGATGTGTACTGGACCGTGCATCGTTGTGATAACTGAAGAATAAGAACCAACTTGATGCTACTAATTGTTTTATTACACTTATGATAGGCTCAACATGTTTCGAGCACTATTATGCCCATCATCACGAGCTCACGACTGATTACCACATGGGCCGTCCGGTTCTTGGGTTGCTGTTGGTTGGAAGTTAGGTGCAGGCACGCTGGATAAGTGTCCGGGTTGCAGGCTACAGCTATAGCCATGTGGTAATCAGCACTATAGTCGTGAGCTCCTGATGATGGGCATAATAGTGCCCGAAACATGTTGAGCCTAACATAAGTGTAATAAAACAATACGTAGCATCTAGTTAGTTCTTATTCTTAGTTAGCAGGTACTTAGTTATTCATCAATAATGTTAGTGCATGCTTCCAAACATGGGTATTTGATAAGGTGTTCTAAATTAAATGACTATCCAACTAAGGTCTTATAGTCTATTGTTTTTCAGTCGAGCACGTTTTAACTAGCAGCAGGCTACACCACAGCTCCGACAGTTAGGCGCAATTTTCGCGCTATGAAACATAGATTCAAGCCCATGGCCGTTCATGTGTGACTTGGATAGGACAAAGAAGTAGGATTTCCTCAGACGATTTTTGGTTTCACCTCCCAGATCATCTTTCCAGCGACTTCTTATATTAATTCATCGTCATGTGTAGGGAGTACGACACATCTAAACTAAAGCAGTGTACAGTTTCAGTCCTTAATGGGGCTTCACTACTGAGTACAGAAAGTAATTTAAACCAACATTAAAAGCAAACGCGTCATTTGTTATTACTAGGTAAACAACATACCAACGGAAAATATGAAAGAGGAACTGGTCAAACCAGAGAACCGGATGAAGGACGCTATGGCCACGTATCATTATAGAGTGTTCCAACTGCTGCAGCAGTCCTACAACTTCTCGTAAGTTACACACGTCCACTAACTTAATTACGATATCGTAACTGTCATAGTTCGGACCCATTTAGTCTCACTTCAGGAGTCGCAAGCAACAAAGTAGAGGTTGTGTTACAGTGCAATTAACTAGTAGGTTTCGTATTAGGCATACTGCGCAAACAATGATGTGCATAATTCATTTTCAGTGTGATTATTAAGCCCAGTCCATTGTTTGGATACGTCGTTGATAATGGCAAGTTAGAAGGCTTGACCCTGATGTTGAAGAACCAAGAGGTGGACTTTAGCATATCGGCCCTTTTCATTAACAAAGCTCGATACACATGCATGGACTACATAAACGCAAGGACCTGGAAGTTCCAGTGAGTACAGCAGAAATGTTAACAGAATTTAGAAGCAGAATATGGCCACAAAGCTGTTGCAATTCTGTTAACAAAATACAAATACGTGTATTAACCATTTAAAGACTGCAACTAATTTGCATTATACAGAGTGGTGCAAAAGTCACTTGCCGCTCGATGGTGAAAATGTTGTCTCTAGTGTTAAGTCACTTTTGCGCCACTCTGTATATCCATATTTAGTTGCTATAACGGTAGGCAGGATACTCTCTGACTCGAATTTCTAACTGTAGCAAAGGGTATAAATGGATGTGTCCCGCTTTTAACACTGACAGGAGCCTCGCTTTGTTCCGGCATCCTCCTGTGACGGGGGCATATGGTGCCGTGCTCCTAGCGCCGTTCGAAATGAACGTGTGGACGTCGTGCGCCGCAATGTGGCTCGCCGTAATCCTCACTATCCGCTTCGTGTCGTGGGTGGAGAACAACACGTTAGACTATATGGCTTCGACCCAGGAGGAGACAGTGCGGTCCTGGAGCGATTGCGTCATGATCATCATTGGGGCAATCAGCGAACAAGGTGTTTACTTCTCTTACTTCCTAACAGCACGATCTCCCAAGTAGTAACACGGTGTGCAATAGTAATCTCCAATTGCTGGTATTGCTCGTGTTTGTTGGACAGGAAGGTCTCGGAGACGGAACATGAGCGTTATGGCATTTCCTTGGTACAACTAAGTGGTAGGTCCCTTTCTGTCACATGCCCGTGCGCGCGTGTATTATTACTCGTATTATGTTTTAATCCAAAATTATAGGGTCAATTCTCACTGTTGTCACTTTACAGCCAACAAAGCCCGGGTTCAAATCCGGGTGTCCGTTATCCTGACTAAGACTTTTCGTGGCCTCCTCTTTCACTCCAAACACATTCCAGAATATTACCTCAAATTTGTTCACCACTGCTTCCTTCCAAATCCTTGCCATTTCATTTTAGACGCCATATCGTCTGTTACTGACAGCGACATTAAATACATCAAGAATTAAGTATGTATATATATATATATATATATATATATATATGAACGTTAAGCTCATTAGGAATTAACTGGTTGCTACTGGCTTTACCTCACGTCTTTCACCAAACTAGCCTATTATTAGGGTAATCAAACCACGGATGTAGAAAAGGGTAGACAGATTCATAGCAACAACAAGTTCGTCGGAAACCCGAAATGAAAGAGATCACTTGGGAGTGTTATAGGTCAATCGTAGGATGTTACTAAAGTGATTTTAAATAAAAAGGATGTGAGGCTAGAGACTGGACACATGCGACCCGACTACAGTCTTGTGGCAGGTTAATGTGAACAAGGTAATGAACAACTGCAACTCCCTGCACTCGTCATTCAAACACTGAAGCGGCCGCTAGCCCGAGAAGTTTATTGAATTCTATCGCCCTGAAAGCTTAAGAGTATATAGTTAATCAGTCAGGAAGTCACAGTTCATTTGGTAGTTGGTTGGTTAATTAATTAACAAGCTAGTTAGTCAGTCAGTTAGGGAGCCAGTCAGTAACCCAAGCAGTCAGTCAGCCAAGCAGTCAGTCAGTCAGTTAGTTGGTTAGTTGTAAGAATTTAATTTAATTTAATGATAACTATTCGCTCCTACGAAACAAAGTTGGTCAACATTCTTTTCAGTACAATTCAACCCGTGTTTGTATTTATAGGGGTGCTGATAAGTCCTTAGCCCGACCATGAAGGAAACAAGCTAATGTTTCTGTCAGAATGGCGTGAATTTCCTTCGGCGGCATGCCTTGCAGGAAAAGAAACATGACGACAGATCGCGTCTCGATTTTCTTGAAATCAAGTGCGTCCCTGACATGCTTCCGAGCTTCTTCCCTTCCTAGTCCGGCTAAGGACTTATCAGCGCCCCGGGTAAGTTTCGGTGTTGCTTATTGGTTTAGAGACCTACAAGTTACTTAAAGCACGCGGCGTTCCAGCTTCAGGAAATAATTTCGGTATTCTGTACACCACTGTGATAATCTGGGACACAGTCATTCACCATCAGCTGTCATCTCCCAGGTACGACGTTAGATTCGAAGTGGTCATCATGGCGAACGGCTCTTCTAGCGGCATGCATCCTATCCGTGATGGTGAACACCAGCTACTCGGCCAGCCTAGTATCTTCGCTCCTCGACACACCGAAGAAGACAATTCGCACCGCTCGTGACCTGATAGACAGTTCACTCCAATTTGCTGCTGAGAACATATCATACAGTGAAGGACTGTTCGCAGTAAGCAACCATCTACTTCCTCCGAATTACGTGAAGTAAAGAAGAAGGGTGCTGTTACATATCTGTATCAAAACATGCATTTCAGCACTTTGCATTATATAACCGGCCTCTTCGCAAATTTGTTGTTACCTTTACAGTTTCATTCAAGCTTATTCCTCTTGGGTTTTGTTCTCAATTGAAAGTATTTTCAGAAGTTTCGAACCTTAAAACTGGTAAAGAAACCTTTTTTTCTTCTTTCTTTCTTGGCTTCTTAATTGCTACGTGTCCGAACAGAAGTTCAGGAGATATGTTTAGTGTTCTGACGTCGATGCAGGTCGGTAACCAAGGACATTCCACTACTTTTAGTTTATAGAAAAAGCTCACAGTATACTTGTATTGTAGGACATCCAGTACAGTTATTAGCACTTCTTAATCAAGGGGCTCGAATTTCAGTCAACAGCCCAGCTACAATGACCAAGGTTCTTCACGATTTCCAGGAGTCCTTCAATGCAAATGCTGGCTTGTTCAGTGCATTAAAGAGAGCAATACCGCATCTCTCCGTGTCCTTTCCAATCCATCATTTACAAACATCAAATTGTTCCACGCTCAGTGGCCTACGTACTTGTAAACCCGTACTTAAAGAAAGAAAGCGTCAGGCAGTCAATCAATGAACGATTCAATCAATTTGAAGATAACAATAGAAACTAGCACCCAATCGTTTCTGAATAATAATCATGCTTTATAAATCATCGCACAGTTAACAGATATCAAACAAGAATAGGCTCCGTATAATCACTGTACCATCCATTATAATGTCACTTTTCCTTCAGCTCAATCCAGATCCTGTGGTTCACGAACTGTACGAGAAAAAGATGGCGCCACCTAACACGCCGTACTACAAGCGGGAAGTTGCAATCGTCAGGATGAGAAAAGAACATTTCGCATTCCACACGGAGCCCCTGAAAGTATATCCGCAGATCACAGAAACGTACACCGAAAAAGAAAAGTGCGATCTCACTGAAGTCATAATTTTCGCGCCTGAATACTGCTACATTGCTCTCCCATGGGCTTCGCCATATAAGGAAGCCCTCGCAATTGCGTAAGTACAATAAATGGCTTTCACTGAGCAAAAATCATTACAACTGGGTTGAAGTATTTCCCCTAATATAATGAGTAAATAGAAAATATCCACTGACTTTGGCATTACAGAACATGACTCGTCAGTATTCGTGTCTGCGCAAGATGTTGTTTAAATGCTAAAAAAAAAACGGCACCTTCCCACCAGAGATGTTAAGTCATCAATATTTGCTAATTTCGTCAGGTGCTTAATACCCGTATCAGTAAGCTAATGAATTCAATGCGTAAAAATTTTCGGCATACCTCGAAATTAGTGTACGAAATAAAAATAAAATCCTTTCCAGAAGCGTGTTCTGTATTTTCTGAGCATGATGTAAGGTCATAGTAAGACCTGCAGACACTTCATATGATGGATGATAATTAAGGTTAGACTCAATAAGTTTCTTGAATATTTCTGCACCCTCTCGGTAGCCTAATGGTCAGTTACAAAATCGGCAATACAATAATATTAAGAAGAAGGAGAAGGAGGATAAGAAATTTAAACCCTAATTTTATTAGGATCTATCTGGAAGGAAAATCTTCCTGTGTTGTAATGTTCTCATTTTATGAAGGAAAAACTAAAGATACAGTTAATTTATAAAAACACTTGATAAAAAAAAATTATTAATTACAGGCAACCAATGAAATGGAGAAAAAGTATAAAAAAGAGAAAGATAACAGTAATAAAATGATAATACAAGCCCAGAAGTGGCAGTAGTAGTAATATAAGGAGCAGCAGTAGCAGTAACTATAAAATTAAGTTCCATGCATGTTTATTTCAACAAACACAAACATATGCCATATGTTGCAGTATGCGGAAAGCAATCCAAGGTGGCGTCGTAAATTATCAAGACAAATTATGGCAGGCTTCCAAACCACCTTGCATGATCAAGGAGGAGTTTGTGAGTGTCGACATGGAAAAGATTTCTCCTGCATTCCTGATTGTTGGTATGGGCATTGTTATGGCCGTCATCATGCTCATTTGTGAGAAAGTTATGAAGAAAAGTAAGTATTATAATGTAGACTATCAAACTCACAATGAACTGGTGTACCACTTAAAAGAAATAAAACAAATTATGGAATAGATTTCTTGCCAATAAATGGAAACTCATTTAAATTAAACAGTTAAATGACTGATGTACTTCTGTGGTTTCTTCACTCAATAAGTCCATGAATAAACTATGGTACACCTTCAAATTTACTGTATTGTGCTTATCAAGTAACACAAACTTAAATCCATTTTTAATCTTTCTTATCTATTACTTCATTATTTTAACCAGAAGGTTATCCAAAATGTCACTTTGTGATATATTGCAGAGAGAATTCTATGAAAGCACCCCAAGATCAAGTATGATGCCGCACAGAGAATTTAACACAGATGCTGTAATTATCATTCATAGCACAGAATGCCATTACTAGATAGAGTGGCTTGAGCTGGAAACTTATTTATCACAAGTCTAAAAGTAAGAAGAGGAGAAGGAGGAATAAAGAAAGAAAAAGGATGAAGAACTATTGAGTCACGGGCTTCACTGATCTTCCCATGGGCTGCAATGCATATAATTTAATAGGATATTATTTCTTCAAATCAATGCTGGCTGCTTCAAGCAATGTGCTGTCCAGTTCTTTCCAATGTGGAGAAAAAAGTGTTTTGTAAACATATTCTAAATGCACACAGAACAAAATGCTGGCCTAACAGAAGTTCATCTATTAAATATCCCAAACTAAACAACTGATGTAAAGTAAAAATAATAACTACCTAGTGCAAACAGAATTTTACCCAGCATCGTTCTGCTGCAGTTAACATGACTCATGACAGAACTTTCGGCCATTAATGTGGATTATATCACAGTAGGTCACCTACTTGTCAGATCACTGCATTTGAGAAGCAGCCTAACAGAGGCAAATGGATACACAACAGAGTTGCACATTAGGTATTTTTATATTTTAAAACAGCTTATGATTCTGCTTGGATTGAAGTGATGTCTAAGATATTAACTGAAATCAAAAGATCCAAAAAAAAGTGTTGAAATATATGAGACATCCTGTAGTAACTGTATTACGAAATACTTTCATAATGCAATATACAGGGGTGTATTTGGGCCTAAGAAGAATTAATTGAGCCACATAGAATACTAAATAACAAAGAACTTCTTCACTTATGGAGGTCACATAATATTATTATAAAACTGAAATATAGGAGGGTATGATAAGAAGCTCACACAGCAGGTTGGAAAGATAAGGTCAAATACACAAATCTTGTGAGAAAACCTGTCAAGAATGGCCAGTGCAGAGACCAATAGAAGAACATTTCATTTCATTTATTTTCCCAAAATTCCATATACAGGAATATATCCAATGGATATAGGAATAGTCAATCGATAATTCAATTGGCTCAGTAATATGGTAAGCCACACATAAAAATTTGCAATAGAAACACAGTACAGTGGATGACGCAGCCAGCCTTAACAAGATGTACAAGGATGGGAGACGGCTGGATCTGCTGTGAAACTGCAGCAAAAATGTGGGGCATGTACTTCCGTGATGCTCCTATTAAAGTAGGCCCCACATGTATGACACCACAATCAAGGCTGCTAGGAGTTATAAGTGATCTAATGCATCAACAGTTTCCCTATTCAAGGATGTTACATGTGTTAATGAGGTCATTATCCCACACCCAACTCTAAAATTAAGCCCATATATGTATTTCTTAGATTTATCATCCATCATATAAAAATCGTGATTGTTAGTTCAGTCAAGTATGAGTCAAATGTTACAGCTGGCCTCACATGGGACCAAGGAACTCTCATGTTTACAGCCACAAGAACACAAAGCATACAAAGTTATTTCCTTTTTACTGTGGAAGTAATTCCTTGTTATCATTTACTGATCTGTCCTACAATGTAGACATTAATTCATACTTCCTTCAATAATAGAACAAACGCTAGCTAAACTGATACTGCAAATACTCACTCAAATGGTGTACTTAGAAGTCAAACTGATTTAGCGTGTTTTGAGGTTCTCACAGCATTGTTTATGAGAATTTGGGTCCTCTGGGATATGATATTGTTCCCTAGGTGAGTGGTTTCTGAAGTTTTGAAGAAATGCACTAGAAACTTCTCTGAGACCTTTTGATCCTTGAAGATGAAGGAACGTCATGAGCTAGTCATCCAACACAGTATCATATCCCAAAATACCTGAATTCTCAGCCTAATGTTATTATGTTTCTGTAAGTTTATCTGAATAAATTACTAACATGAGGTACACATTAGTTATAGCATGTAACAAGAAAATTACAATCCGAAACATTTCAGTTTTAAGACTGCAAAAATTAGCATGCTTCTTTCAGGTAATTGTGGTTTAATTTAGCCACATTTATCACGTTGTATTCACATGGTGGGTAGCACTGTTACGTGTAACACAGAAAGATACTTCAGAATGCAGGCAAGAGTTGCGTTGCATTTTTGACATCTGTTGTAGACCTGCTTTTAAAACATATGAGCTAATAATGTTCTCTGTTGACAGTAGCAAAAGAATTACATATGAAGTAAAAACTTACCACCCTATTTAATGGCAGTATAAAACATTAAAACTTACTGAACAGAAGATACAAGGTGAAATCCTAAACAATAATAGTTTTCTGCCAGTTGTTCTTGTTCCTTTGGCTGTAATACCTCAAACTTTTCATGTATGATTGCATTAGTATACACATTACTACTCACTACATTATACTTGTTTCATGAAAGATGTATTATTTGAAAGATCCAAACCATATTGAAAACAAAACACAGTGACAAAAATTAAGTGTGAAGGTAATGTGCAGTTTTCAAAAAAATTTTTAAGAATCTTGGCTCAAATGTAAAGTAAGGTTGCAGTGACACGATTATTTTTCTTTCACTTGCAAACAGCAAGTACTGAAGAACTATCTTATTGAAATAGAATGGTTATCAACGAAAAGGTACTAAGTACTTACATGACACATTATGATTACTGCATAAAATCCAGAAGACGAGAGTAACAAACTCGTGAGATTAATTCTTCTTGAGGGTTTTTAAACGGTTTTACAACTGAATATTTCACTCAGACCTTGATGTAAGCACAGCACAAAACACTAATTAATCGAAACTTCAGATTATCATGTTAATACACTCCAGTCATTTATATACAGATTTCAGTTTCTGCAATCAATATCAAAACGATTTCTCACTGTTGTATTAAGTTTCTGTTTTGCTGTTCTGAATGCGGTTGTAACGTACGGTATCGTATCGACAGAAATCAATTATGATCATACATATTGAACAGCTATCCTGTATATTGTTATGTAACATTTATACTCCTTACATTACAATTTACGTTACACAATTTCTACAAATAACTTGCGGAATTGGCATTTCAAATTACTCACTGTACCCGCGAATTACACACCACCTGTCGATTAATAAACATCCAAGCACCATCTGGTGCTAGAATTTAAAACTTCTACCGAGAACCAGTTCGTTCATTTCATTGACAATTGGTAATCCGTTCATTTGACCAGTTTATTTACGTCACAATATCGCAATAATATGCTAAAATTGGATTTATATGTTACATCATTTCAAATAAAATAATAATAATAGCTATATAACCATGTTAATGTACATTTCTGGAAGTCACAGAGACAATGAACATCAAAATCAGTATCATCTCGGAAGGTAGGGGGTTAGGAACAGTACTACCGGATAATGCTCATGATACAGCAATGTGTCATAACTTCCCGATACACAATTTTACATAAGACAGAAAACACTTCAACAATCCTCAATAGGGTAACACTTAAGCGTGTTACATCCTTACTACTATAGACAACCCATTTCTTTATGGACACAGCATTTTGACAGGCAGTGTGTTTGTAATGCAAATATGCTTGACGATTTTCTGGGTTACGACAAATTGCCCTCTCATGAACGAGATTATGGACATGGATCAGACCACATATTACTGTGAACGACGTAGGTTCACTAACTGGTGAAGGGCGGAGAGACCACATTCCGGTGAACGTGACAGGATCGCAGGATTAGTGAACAACAGAAAGAGCGGACTACAGAGTCACGTCGACTGCTTAACGAAGACCTTAAAAAAAAAAAAAATCCCGCGGACATAGTTGTTGACGAGAGCGGTCCATATAAAAATAAACAACGGATGGCAGAACCCATAAACAATGCGACATTAAGCCTTACATTTTTTGTGTATACTGTTCTTGTATTTTGAACTCTTATTTTAAATACTGTCTCTATGTTTGAAAAAAATTCTTTATTTAGTAGTATTAGTAAAGAAGAATTGAAAACAGTCCATGGAAACAAAAGATGGAACACCTCAAAACTTTCAACCTAATTTATACATAAGCACACACCACAGGTATGACCTATATGTGGTGTGTACAAACCTTGGTTAAATAGCAGCCATTCAATGTCTAAATCACAACAGAAGAAGTATTTAAGCTACCAGTAATAAAAAAAAAAAAAAAAAAAAGAGAGAGAGAGAGAGTATCTATTATTACATTTTTACTTTGTACAAGAATTTACCTCAAAAGTCCTAAATTGTCCTAAATATATACAAGAGAAAGAACTGTTCTTTTGCTATAACACTGTATACAGATACTTACTATATTTTTATTTTGTACTGGAGTAAAGTAATTTAACACAGTAAATATGTAGTCAGTATGCATTTATCTTAGTATATGCAGTACATATTGTTTTCTTATGGTGGCATGTTCTTCTACATCCCTGGCTTGCACAGTCTAATTAAGGATCTATGGAATGAAACAGATTCTGTTTTACTCATTTCTATAATAGAAAAGATTCTGAAGTAGAAAAAGATATTGAAACAATGACTAATATAAGAATCAGCACTTTATTTGCTGCATACATCTTCACAAACTGCATTTCTGTACCAGCTAACATATCCAGAATAAAAAGTGTACAAATAAAGACAAATATGACATACAGTGACTCAGCATGTCTATATTAAGTATACAATACAGTGGTAAAGTCAAAGATAACAGGACACCTTTAAAAGTTGACATTCATATTTACCATGAAGCAGTTATTGAGTATCAGATAAAAATTTCCAACCTTTGTGTACATTGTACATAATCCTTAACTGATAATGACCATATAAAATAGCTTAGGAACGAAAACTGCTTCGGGAGCATTAAATACTCAAAAGGAATCATAAATTCCATGTACTACTTATCTGTACACCTGTACAATGGGTACTGCATCTTTCACAGAGACAACGTGGCCAAGTCTTGCTGCTGACCACCCACCTCCTTCTAATGCCAGGTTGCAAATGGTTTGAAGCTACACCTCCACCTCCCCTATGTACATGCATAGGCTTGTCATGGGGTGACCTTTCCTTTACTTAACTGTACAAGCTTATAAAGGTTATACTTCCGTGAACAATAACAACAATAATAATAATAATTATTATTATTCTTTGTTAGGATCCACTTCACTCCTACTTTGCCATCAGATGATACTTGGAACTTTACAGCTGTATTTTTCCCTCCATTCACACACATTCTTGCGCACTAGAAAATTAGCATGCGTATGTATTGCCATTACACACTAATTCTCAACCTTTAGCAACATGCCTCATTCAAAGCAAAGTATGCACCATACACACTGCCCTGACTTCATGTTACAGAGGCCTTCTTGACAAGCATGTAGTGAAGCAGCTGTCCAAAGAACTTCCCACCTTTTATGCAGCTTGAAGGCTAACTACTGTGTTCACAAGACCTACCACTGGATCCGAGCTGTTAGTTGAAATCAGTCCATACTTATACACTCAGTGTATTTTATGATTCCTTTTAATATTATCCTTCCAACCAATCCTATGTCACTCAACTGGCCTCTTCCTCTTGGGTTTTCTAAGATTTTGTATGAATTTCTCATCTCTACTATGCCCATCCAAGACCCACCATGCCCACTCTCCACAATTTTATTACCCCAACAATATTTGGTAAACAGTTCAAATTATAATACTCCCCATTATGGAGTTTTTTCTGTCCTTCTGCTACTTCTTTTTCTTAAGTCCACATGTTCTCCTCAGCACTTAATTTTGCATCACATTAGGTTGCATTCTTCTCTTAGGGACACCTAAGTTCCATAACCACACATACGAGCAAGAAAAATTTGTTTCAATCTTAGGGTTTTAGTCAAGCAGGTTCTTAAAGTACTTGAGACCATAAACCCTAATTTTTAACGCCCCCCCCTCCACCTATTTGTGCAATGTGTCTTATCAGATTTTTGTAATTACCATTAAATGTTATGATGGTCACTGCCTTGTTGATTTCTTAAAGGATCCAAATTATAGTCAGGGTTTAGATGGCTGGGGAGTGTAATACTGGAAAAATTAAAATGCTATAACAAAAATTTTATAAGTAAACATGCAATTTAATTCCATACATATATAAAAATTAACTGTAAGAACCAATTAGGATATTTTAAGCACATGAGGGATAAATAATACAAATGTTAATGATAGCAGTAATTATAACAGCAATGATTATTTAAAGTACAATATTAAACGATTCTGCAGAACAGTTGCAGTCCACCATAAATATCTTTTCATCACCTTCATCAAAGCAAATCACTTGATTAATTCAAAGAATTCAAACTAAGTCAGTAATTCACATTCCGAATGCATTAAAGATAAGCAACTGTTCAGACTGTTTTGTAGCAATACTGTTCATAATTGGCTGAGAATTCTTTCCATTCTTGACACTCTTTCATAAAAGAACCTTCTGCTTTCAAAATTGCAGGTCAGTAATTTTTGTAACTCTGACAACCATAGTTACAAAATACACTCACTATAAAATGCAATTCATCCCAGTACAAGGAGGCAACTAGTATAATCAGTGCACACATTAACATTTACATGAACAGACTAACACAGTCTTCCACAGTACTGCATGATTGTGTGTGTGTGTTGGTGGTGATGGTCATTTGAAACCAAGGGGTTATCCACTAAGGTAAGGTTCTTAACCTGAGGTGTAACATACCCTTTCTGGGTGCGCAAAACATGACAAATTTTTCATTTTAATGTGAAATTACAATAAATATTTAATTACTGTTCATTTTATAGTTGATACGTATCTGGTTTTAGAAAATGACCTGGGTTTGAGAACAAATTTTGAGAACAAAATGAATGTGAGTTGCAGGAAAGGTTACAAAACACTGTGCTACAGCAACAATTTAAACTTCAAGTGCCTAAGTTTCATTATGGTTCCATGGTTGTATGAAAAGATAGTCATATTATTCTACTTCTAAAATAGAGCAAACCCTTGTGAAATCAAATTTCAAATGACTGTGCTCACATTCACGTGGACAACAATCCTGAGCAGTTATGGTATAAACACACCAGTGGTGGTGTCCAATGACAGTGTCCACATTAGATGATTATCCTGAGCTCATATTTATGGTACAAACATGTCAATGGTGGTGTCAAAGTCTTCAATGACCAGTGTGAAATGAAGAGCATGGATGTACACTATGTTGTTTACACAGAACAAAGCACCTTTCAGTATACACAATATGCTGAAAGCTGCACTCAACACTTTTACCATCACAGATTTTCTGAATTGACACAGATTGCAGATAATCCTTGCTCTGGTCATTCCTAACCACAACACACCAGCCTTCTGTAACAAAGGAGCAGTAGTACTCATCAACAATGCCATGGCTACTTCAGAAGTCACAAGAGTGAGAATATCCTGTGAATCATACCAATCAAATTCTTGACCTAAGATCTTAGTATGTGGTACTCATACACCACAAGTATTATGCAACATATACAATTCTCCCTATGGATAAATGTAACATTGACCAAGCGTAATAACCACTGTTCTCTACATCTCTATACAATGTAATATTATGTCCTGCATGAAAAATGGCCTACAGGAACAAAAGCTTAAAGACAGTCACTCAGTCATATAAAATGTGACAACCAGCAATGGAATGTAACTTGGCTCAGTAGTGAATGAAGTACTGAACCTGATGACAAGGCTGTTCTTGCCTAGCATGCTCATTCTGGAATTTTCATGATAAAATTGTGTATGTTTGGCAAGAACACTAAGAAATTACTGCAACATGAACACAATTGTTTACAACTCACAAAAAAAAAAATATATATATATGTATATAACACAAATGGCAGTTATATAGAAGTGAAAACTAAGATGTCTTCACCAGAAACCAATATGAGGAAAAAAAAATGGTTTTGTCACTCACTGCAGTCTGATATCAACTGTATCTGCCACAAAACATGAGGTACACCACAAATGGAACATCGAATATTATAAGGTGGGAAAGGAATACAGTGGAACATGGAATAATTGTGCTTTCCCTTAAAAAATGGTCAACCATCATTTAAATGAGTGTAGAGCAATCTTTCATTGCACAAGCACAATATGGAAATCTCCAAACCCTGTGCAAAATACAACACAATTGTGAGGAGTATATGCACACTTTTTCAAAAAAAAAATTTATTTCAAATGAAACAAAGGACTAAAAATATTTATTATTAGTACCATCAACAAAACTTAATACCATAATATGATTTAGGAGCTTACATTATTGTAGAAAAATGGAAGAACGATAAGTTTACTGCTCTTTCTCTCTTACTTCCACGCTGTAAAATTATAACTAAAATACATGGGCACTTTGAAAGAATACTGGGATCTTGTGACTCCCTAATTTTCTCATGCCTTCCACTGTCAAATGTTTACAATTTCCAATACAGGATGTTCCGTGTTACAATTTAAATGCTTTTTACTAGATTTAACTGCGTGTGCAAAGTTCACCAAATCACTCAAACACTGTTACTCCTTCTGGCTGGGGAGTGTAGTTAGAAGTGTGTCTGAATATACTCATGGAACACAGACATTAATACAACAGGCCAGACTGCTATCACTGATTTAAATGAGTTACCTGCCTACTGAAACGGATTTGACTCAGGATAGTACAGAGTAATGGTCAAAGAAACTAGTATTTATGCACAGTATTTGTGCTCTCTGTGGAAGAATAATTCTGTAACTGAACAATATTTTCCTACAAGTGCTGCAATTAAATGGATTTTTAAGCCCTGAAAGTTTCCTTCTGATGCTGTATCATTCACACAAGCTGAATGTAAGATTTATAAGTGTGTCATGCTACAGACTGCAGTTTAACAATTAAGCAGATAGGAATAAGCACTTATAATTACAACAGCCAAGTGAGATCAACAGTCATGACTGTGCTGCCACCTACCAAAGCAGCATGCCTGAAAATGTAAACTCTTTTTACACCACAATTACAATAGACACTGACCTGTCTGACACTACACGATACTCGAGGTAAGTCAAATGATCAATGTGTAAGTCTAGTTTTCAGTGTACCCACTTTGATCCTTACTGCTGCCACTAACACAATCTTTGTCACTAAAATGACAGATTAAAAAGCTATGGTTATAAGAATCAGAATTGCTCCATCACTAAGCTGGATGTAGTGGCATCTTGCACACTACAGTTTGTATACACAGGGTGGCTTCAGTTATTTCACTTTCATTTTGCAGCTATTTCCACTTGTCAGGATACATGCATCAGTTATTCCAGTTCTTGTCTAACATTTTTAATATATTTATGAGCCCACTATTCTGTATTATATCTAAAATCCAATGACCGGAGTACTGTCAACTCCCGCAACCCTGGGCACATCATGTATAAAGGATACAATGGACATTCAACTTAACTTCCTCACTCTGTGACCTGCCAACTGCTGTGTCATATGAGGCCTCTAACCCTAAGGCTGAGGACAAGACAATGTGCTGCCTCATCAGGGCTACTGCACATCTCAGGAAGTGGTAACAGATGGGTAATGAGCAATGGTGAAATAATGATGATTAGTATGGGGAACCCAAAGAACCCCGGAGAAGAAATGTGCACCAATTGCCACTTCATGCACCACAAATATTACACGAGTTCATCGATAACTAAACCTCAGGCTTTGTACGAGGGGAAGTCAGAAAGTAAGGTTCCCTATTTTATTGCCACCAAATAACTTCACATAGTGAGATGCCTCTTTATTCACTTAAAGTTCAGACATTGGTTGCTAGACGGTAGCACTTTCGTA
>Ga0123357_10002753_pt1 | contig 19813 bp, 14 predicted proteins | sample TergutEmb28metaG_FD_89873 | JGI IMG/M metagenome (GOLD analysis project Ga0123357, IMG submission 89873) | Embiratermes neotenicus P4 segment gut microbial communities from Petit-Saut dam, French Guiana - Emb289 P4 | ecosystem: Host-associated > Arthropoda: Insects > Digestive system > Gut ...
AATATTTTTTTTTTTATTTTGGTGGGGATTTTTTTTTTTTTTTTTTTTTTTTTTTTTTTTTATTATTTTTTTTTAAATTAAAGGGGGGGGGGGGGGGGGGGGGCACAGCTTTCCAGCCGATCAATCAAACATGACTTCATAGCAGAGTTGCACCGAAATATAAGCAGCCTTATGTTCTGCCCAATATCACTAAGTATGAACTACGTTATAGTTAATATCGAGGAGTGACTACCCTGCGTTTAGATCCACGCATTCTTACCTCTGCATCAGATAGTGAGCGGTTGGCTTCACACTCCAGCCGCTTTAAACCCAGGGAAAGCCCCAGTACGAACTGGATAAGTAGCTTAACTAGGATCCAGAGACGGTCTGAACGTTTATCGGTGGAGAGGAATCTTCACCCCCGCCCAAACACGAGTCCAAATTCCCTGGTTTTGTATTCCGTAGTATTCTCACCGCACACACACGCACAGCGTTATCCCTCCTCCCTAATCACAGAGGAATGTTACACAGAACTCCTTTATTAATCTAGCAGCAAATGATAAAACACTTTTCCGAGAATGAAAAGTTTTACTGATATACAAATATGGCCAACAAACATTTACACTTTATCGCAGTTGCTGCGAAAGAACTACAGCGACCGTGACTGCACCAACGTAGAAATCAGCGGGTTAGTAAATGGACTGCGAGGGATTTTAAAATCCTTCGTACGATCACTGACGAATATTCCATTTCGGATCGGCTCCTATACAGCATACAGAGGCGATACATTCAGCTTTAAGAATTCGATTTTTAAAGCCACGTTATTAACTACCACAGTTTACTAGAGTGGAAAATAAAGACAGGAATGGAAATATGGCTGAATCGCTTAAGACAGATTCCAAACGACTAACTTTTAACACGAACAGTTTTGTTAAACTAACATGCAGTACCTCAAGACTGCGTGTTTGAATCTGGGCCAGTCAATGCGGAAACTGTGGCAGATAAAATTGCACTACGACTGGTTTCCTCCAAGCGCTGCTGTTTTCTCCAGTGGACACCATTCCATTCATGCACCGTACTAGTATTTCATTCATGACCCACGCCAGACAATCTTATCAATTCACAGCAACATTAAATAACGCCCCCCCCCCCTCTACAATCGATGTACGAGTTCTAGGATGTGGCACTGTGCAGTGTGATATATCTTACCGTAGGTACGTGTCAAAATACACACACCAAATTACTAATATTAATATCGCTGCATGAACCTCATATCTCACGTAATGTTTTATTGGAACGGCGAAATAAATTCTACAAGGAAAACAAATTCCAACAAGACGGACATAGCACTAAAAATCTGGCACGAACAGGCAGCTGACAAAGAAATTCATTGCGCCTAATGCCGAAGTTAATGCGGGAAGCTATACTTCCACTCTTCCATGCGCCTTCATTACGCCGTGCTTAATTCAGCACAGGCAAACTTTACCCTTTACAGAACAAAAGTATACGACAATGGAGAACTGACATGTACACACACACACACACACACACACACACACAATGCCAAAATCAAACAGTTCCAATTTACACTGGAATCATCCCAAAATATCTCCACAACAGCTTCCAATAACTGAGGCTACCACAGAATACACAGTGACAAGAAATGCCTATTCCATAGTCAGCAGCGTTTTAAAATACATGCCATTACAATACAGCCCACCTCTATTTTACAAAAAACCAAATACATACATTTCAAACGCGACTACAGGGTCCGCATTTTATGTGGCCCATGTCGTTGGTCACTATACAGATCGCTTCGCCATACTCCAGGCAGCGCGGCGCTCGCCACTACTGAAATTTACCGCACAACGGGGTCCATCAATGTAAGGCAGTAATGTGAAGGTTGTACTCACACTTAAAGACGGCACTGGAAACGGTTTCTTTCGGCACGCAGACACTTGTTACATGCTACAAGCACGTTGTTTATTAAATATCAAAGTTTTTTTTTGGCGAATTTGGTTTGTGTTATCGAACAGTGTTTATAATTATGTGATATTACTATTGCAGAAGCAAGGCTGAAGAAGAGGGCCTATCCTATCTCCGAAACGTAATGCATTTTTGGTTTTATAGCTTTTAATATGTTAGACGATGGACATAGTCCACAAAATTAACAACAGTTCTGATACACCACCGTCAGAACCTTACAGAATGGATTCTCTCTCAGCACACCTCGCACCAACCTGAACGTCATATAACGACACTTCGTGAAATACACGTAGTGAATTCTGCAGAACAATACACGTACCTGTTCCGAGAGTTCACGTATTCACAGATCGACTGGGGGGTCCATTTACCAATTAACAAAAATCCACACCACATTCATGGTCAGCGTCGTAGGGTTCGCGAATCACGGTTGTAGTCCACATAAAGATGCAAACGCTACATTTCTATTGCAACCTGTGCTGGCGACCCAAAGACGCTCGACTACTGTGCAAGTCAAACTAACGATTGTCTTCGACATGTACCCAATCTAGAATCAATTTCGTCTACCCTCTTCCCTCAGTAAGTGTCTTCTGCGTGTTCTCTTCGTGTCAAGAATGGAACATGTTGCTCGAAACATTTTTACAAACTTGAAAATTGTTTTCGTGTCTCGACATACTCATCAGGACACTTCCGTCTGGTTTAGGGCACTTCCTGTAGGATCGGTAATTAGCATATACATCGTACACAAACCCACGATACTGCAATCGTATTAGCAATGCGAATGAAGACTAAATTCACTACTTACGACACGTAATAACCTTAGTCACAGATGGGTTTAGGCAGCTCGAAGTGTCAGTCAAGTTCCGTGCGATAAGGTAGCCCACAGGAAGTGACAACGACATGGGCCACACAAAGCAAGTAACCCCCACCCACGCCGCATTTATTGCAAGGCACTCTGCCATCCTGTTCCGTCAACCCTATCTGTAATCGAGCAACAGTAATAAATAATATGGGAAAATTCAATTAAATTGTCACTTATTTGTTAAGTGCTGTTTCAACAGCCGGGAGGTGAATTACCATTCGCAGAATCAATAGCGCCGATAGAATCAAGATAAACATCACAGGCGAGGACAAGCAAGGCAAAAAATTAATACAATCGGCATGATGGTGTAACGTTAACAGTCTCGAATTTTATGCACGATATTCCGGGTTCCATTCTTTGCCGGAGCACCGTACATTCTGACTGCAGTCTTTCGCGGGTTCTCTAGGACTCTGCAGGCAAATCCCGAGACAACGCGTTGATTAGGTCATGGCCGCTTCCTTCCGAATCCTTCCCAGTTCATGGGTCAGTAATCCTGTAGGATACTGACAGCGTCGGATAACAACAACAACAATTATAATAACACATTTTAATTCAGAATTGGGGATGCGTTGTATTTGGTGACTTCAATTCAGACAAGGAGTTTCTCACTGAAAATGGGGGGAGGGGGTGGAAGACGTGAACAGCAACTCCCTGTTTTTGTCTCAATTTTTTTTATTACAGTACGTATTAACCATCACTCCCACTTCGGCAAATCTACGTTATCACGTAAACCAAGCAACGTTGTTGACATGCCACGTTCAAATGATCTTGTCAGGGCGTGTTGGCAGCGAATGATGCGGGAGGAAGAGATGGCATTACTCGGTAGGTGTCATGGGGAATCGCCACGCGCTAGGCTGCTTCTCATGGGTCATAATGTGCACAGTGCAAAATCGTCAAACTACACAACACAAGGAAACTATCAAACCCTTGCGAGCACAATCTGTAAGAGATGACACAGCAAAACACTTGATCCTGCTTCCGCTCAAATCAGTATGTGTTGCTTTCAACTTGGATACATGTTTCGGCACAGACAGGTCAATCAGACCACTAGAATACAACAAAACTGCAAAGATGAAAGTGCATTACCAACAAACACGATTCATTACTTAAACCAGGACTGGCCAACATCAACCAACAGGAGGGCCACATAATTCGTTAAGGATTCACCCGAGGGCCGCACATGTGTACACGCTGCTATATCGAAAGGTGGTGGGGGTGGGGGGCTGTATTCACTAGAACACCGTTATTTACAAACAATAAATTACGCTAAAAGTACGGTTGAATGACAAGGTAATATGACTTAATGAACTCTGTAAACACTGAAGAAATACTGGTTTACTGTGTGCTGTCTAAAGGATGATCAGTCACAGTTTTTAAACATTTGCTCTGCTAGTAAGCTGCTATATTATGTTCTGTAGATATATTATATTTGTTAAACTGTATTACTGAAACTATTCAGGCGACTGAGGGCCGCATATACTTAACTCGAGGGCCGTATGTTGGCCAGCAATGATTTAAATGTTTCGATGGATCAATCAGCGTATTAAAGTACATAGCAGCCACTTTACCAATCTACGACCAAAGACCCAGTTACCTCTATGAACAGATTCCTTCTTGAGAATCTTACAGTTCCTCGGCTACTCAACAAATTCCCCGCATTGAATGGAACCTGACTCATACAAAGAAAAATAACAAGGTTTTTGATGAAAGTGGTATCGCTCATTCAGTGTACTGCTACGGCTACAGGCTGCAAGACCGAGGAGTTTGGGTTCGATTACCGGCAAGGGCAACAAATCTACCTCTTCTCCACAGCGACCAGGCCGGCACTGGGGCGCACTCAGCCTCCTGTCCGACAGAAATCGGGAGCTGTTCCCCGTGGCAAGGCGGCCGAAGCGATACTGACCACTCGATCGTACCTAGAGGGCAGGTTAAATATGTGTGCAGCTAGCATGGCACGGTGCTTAGTTAAAAACGAAGGCAACTTTACCTTAAAGGCTTCTCTGTTCACTATTTACAAGTGGTGATGTTAGAAACACTCATATTCCACAAGGGAAAAGCTATACAGGAAACCCCAGAAGGTGTTGGCGAGACAAACAGCAATTATAATGGGGAAGTAATGGACTAATGGGCTCATACCTAGATGCTGCAGTTGCCTATGAAAATGGAAACGATGAACACAACTTACAGATTTCGTATCTTAACTTGTATCTTGAACACTTCACACCACCTACAAGATATAAGCGTTCAGAACAGTACCCTTCAGGATGTCACGTGACACTCAATGTGAGTACAAACGTAAGATTGGGGCGCGTTCTTGTAACGACTGTTGCCGTGGAAAAGCAATAAGTACAGTCCGTCACGAGGGAGGCCTTGATAGACCTGTTTCCGGTCCACCAAGTGGGAAATTCTGTGGTAATGGTAACATACAAAAAGAATCATCACTCAAAGCTTAAGTACTGGAACTAACAGTACATAATAATAATAATAATAATAATAATAATAACAACAACAATAAGGGGATTTTTGTCGCTATCATTTCACGGCTTAGGAGTTAAATACGGATTGTCTCTGGTTTCCTTGTGATACAAACCATGACCGTATCACCGAGGAGAAGACAGGATTATAGTTGGCCCCACATTATCCGGATTACCCGGGGGTCCGGATTACCGGGGTCCAGATTACCGAGGGACTACTGCAGTACATATTCTGAGTGTGTATCTCTAGCCTTAGTTACCCTGAATGCAAAGCGCATGCTTCCCTTTATAGTGTCATCTGTAGCCTGTCTGGCTATACCATATTTTTCCACGTTATCTCACAAACCACACGATTTTCAGAAAACCTTTTTGCCCACAAAGAGTATGCTTTGACTTTATCTACAACTTCTGTCTGAAACATTTCTCAGTCTAAGAAGCTGGCGAGATACTATCATAATGAACACAGATCTTCAGGTCAAGTACCCGTCATTCTTGCCAGATTTTAATGAAAAATACTCAAATATCAAAATTCATGGCAGTCCGTCCAGCGGGAGCCGAGTTGTTCCATGCAGGCGGGCGGACGGACAGACATGACGAAGCTAAGTCGCTTTTCGCAATTTTGCGAACGCGTTTAAAAACTCACCCACCGTTAAATGATGCATAAATCGCGTACGCTGCGTGTAATGAAGCGTGTCGTGAGGGATATACAGACCAAGACCTCCTGACCGGAAGGGAATTGAATGGGGCGTAAGCACTCTACCACTAACAAGAACAATGTAGCTACACAGAACCATGGAAACACTACCCACTGTACACTCACACAAAGTATATTATGTATTCAAGGTCAACAGCCTCAAACCTACATCACTTTCGCACAAATATGCTCACACCCGAAACGTACGAAACGGTAATACCTAAACTGCATTGCTTAAATGTCATGATACATGTATTTCAGTCAGCCTTTGTGGGGAGGTAAATAAAATGTTACCACTGACTTCAAAATATGCCCCACAACTACGCAGCAAGAAACCTAATTCCGGTCGATAAAGACTAAGCAAGGATCCCTGTTGATGCAGTCGTCATATCTATATTATCTGTATTTGACACTAGAACTGCACAGCCTGTCATACATATAACCTGCCCACAGCGCCTCTATTACAAAAACGATTGTGAGAAGAATGACTGAGAAGCATGAAACTAATCTGTGACGTGTTTTTAAAAGGAAAAACTTTCGAACTGAAAGACCTGAATGTAAGTCAGCAAGAAAACTACATTAATAAACACACATATAAAATAAAAATCTAGTAAGTTACTCAACTAAAACAATTTCACCATGATAACAACGACGGGGAACACCGAGGCTCTCACACTTGCCAAACTCAATTGACAGCCATCTCCATAAATACAGTTCGCACACAGAATGCCAATGAGCTACGGTATACATATACATATTTATATAACTACACAACGTGAGCGTCAAGGATTACGATCTATTTGTGATGCAGGTCCTGAAGAGTGTCCAGCTTCAAGCGGAACCCACTCAAAAAACAGCATTACAGGGTGTACTGTACAATACACCGCATACTAAGGAAGTCGCCCTCTTGTGTGTGTGTGTGTGCGCGCGCGCGCCGCGTGCGCGTGCGTGTCTTCCTCACATATACGTGTTACAGTAAACCCACTCTAATCCGGTCACAGTCAATCCGGTTGTTGGACAATCCGGATCGACAAATATGAAGAATTCTATTCGCAGTACGTACTTTAAATGACACATGCGGTTTAGTACGGCAGTTGAGTCACTCTGCGCTGATGACGGCGCAGAATGAGACGGAACATGCATTACACTGCTGCCAAGTTTTCTTGTTCAGTCGGACGAAAGCCATTGCTTATAACGCTTCATTAGCGCATCTGACAAGAGGCAGAAATTGCTGCAGATTTTGTAAGGCTTCGGCTATGGCTGAAGGATCAGATAATGAACCACGGGAATCCACAATTAAGAAAGAACTTCTCAGCTCCGTCAGGCATGGTACTGATGCAGTAATCAATTATGCGGGCCTTTCAACAAATCGAAAATTGCTGGCATATTATGAACGACTTGACCTGTGATGGAGATCCTAATTAAAGAAAAGCAGCAGAGGTCTGTTCAGACAAAACTTGAAAGTTTCTTCAAACTTTTATTATTACGCTGAAAAACAAGTACAATTTCCGAGTCTTCTATCGATGAATAAGTATAATGCGTCGGTTGTAGTTTTTTTTTTTAAACAAGGGTTCTACAGTAATATTTATTTATTTTAATACTATGTAAATCAATACATAGGTACATAATTACAACATCAGCACTAACTACATAACTAAAAATTCCACTTACAAGTGTTCTATTTTTTTTTGTCTCTTAGGTCTATATTCTGCTTCACTGATCCGGATTACCGCTTTATCCGAATGACCTCTCGTTCCAATTAATACGGATTAACGACGTTTTGCTCTATTTGAAATAGCCCCGCGTTTAAGTCATGTAGAGACGGATCGGATGATCAGAGGACAATTAATTATTCGTCTCCAAAATGTCTCGTAAGGCTACCTACCATTGAATTATTGGCTGCACGGGCAGTTGCGCCGCCTCGTTGTTAGAAACCATATTCATTCTCATCACTTAATTCAAAAAGTGGTGCGAAGATGTGCCCACCCTATCCCTTGAATTTACTGTATCCAAAAGAAGAAACGTTCGACTTTTCTAGTTGCACTGCCAGCACACCATACTCCAACTTCATGTCATTTAACGGCACCTCCTGTAGCGTGTATTAGTCTGGGATCGTCTGTCGACCAGCATCTATTATTCTGCGTAACTATTTTTACATGACCGTCTAAGTAGTTTCATACGTAAGGCAGCAATGGATCGACTTCACCACTACACGCTACTCCACTAAATCAGTCACAAAACCGTGTTCTCGCAACACAGACTTTCGTGGACATTCATTCCGAAGGAACTGCAACATCGATAAACCAACTTTTAAGTTTTTTAAGGGAATTTTTATATGATTTCTTCATTATAGAGGTTTGCACAGGAAAACCCCTCTATTACAATGAACTCCATATCACCCCTACTAAACAACAATCCACGGCACAATAAAAAATGCGTTACACTGTATTTCATATTCACGATCAACGACAAATGAAGTCTGTTACTGGGAGAAAACGTAAAACGCGTCAAACAGGCCTATAAAATTAAAACGCTGTAAAAGGAAAGGGCTGCTTCTTCATTTAACGACGATATCAAAACAATTCTACAGGATACAGCGGTACTGTGGCTGGTACCAACACAGTATATTTAGCAAATCAGATCTGATTTAGGTACCAGTATTACAATTTCACGGTGAATTGTATGACGAAGACACTGGTGTGAATATGTCAAGTTGCGGACATGATGAGCATGGATGCGGCTCATTGCAAGATGCACAAATGCGATGTCCTGGTAGTAATCGGTGAACACGTGGCTTTTCGTGCAGCCCTTTGCGAATAACTGTGTAGTCTCAAACTTTTTTCCTTCGTAGACTACAAGACAGGGAGCAGAAATGTGGTTAAAGGTTTGGATCTTATTGTCATTCGAAGATAAGTCTCAGTACGCAAAAAGACCACCAGGTACACAAGTGGGTGTACACACAATGAACAATCTTCGCTAAAATCTATTAGGATTACGTTCAGTGATGTTTTCTACGGAAACCAGTCACAGAACCAATGATGTCCTGGTAGTATTAGGAGTAATTCCACAGTCTCAAGCTTCAGTTGCGGGTAAAGTGTGGCTAGACTGATGTCACACAAGTCGGGACAGTGCGCGAACATCAGTATGTGCCTGCAATCGCAGTGGTGGAGGTGCCAGTATTCGCATGTTATGTAGCAGTTGATGTTAGTGGGTCACAAGGTTTGTGACACACGGGTTGACGGTTGCAATGCAAAATGACGGGGACTTCGTGGATGTAATCCTGCTATAGGTAAGCTCGTCAGTTTAATTCAAAATGGAGAATGAACCATGACGAATTTGGAGGTATCTGTCAACTGGAAGCATACTGCAAGTCTTAGTACTATATCCTTCTCCCCACAAACCACGAACCTAAACGGAGCTATCTGTAACGCACAAAGCCGATTTCTTTCTGCCTGCTGGCCCGCGTTCGACTCCGCTTGCACCATTCGGCTGACATCCAGAGTTCTGTTCTGAATCTCCACTTGGGTGCACTGTCACGAAAACTAAATAGGTACAAAGTTCTATCAGTTACCTACCTACCTTCAGTCTTTGACCGTCATTTACTCTACGGCACAACTGCATGGAAGAACACGAGACATTCGTTCAGGAGACCAGAAGTGGCATTACAGTCACCATGGCGACAGTAATGAAAAGAAAACGGAACGACTAAACCACAAATTTTACCTTTGTATTTCAGCAAGATTACGCTCCTAGCGCACCGCCACCATGCGCTTCCTCGACATTCTTCAGGTCACTCACCATTTAAACACATTTAACTATTGGCGGCCAGACAAATTCGCATTACAATGGAATAAAGTAATAACAGACCCACCAAAAGATTAGGCTAACGTTTAAATTAGGATGGGGAATAGCGTTTCGACCCTACTGATCGCAAAATACATTCTATACAAGACACACACTTCTGGCAAGTGAAATGACTGATACGATTACACGTGTTTCACCGATTTCAAATAATAAATACACTACACTCGTCCAAACGGAACATTTTATGTGGAACCGCTCTGCGCGATTGGTCGCGTCAGCACAGCAAACGAAAGCGACTTACACGTGCACGTTCGTTGCTGCCTGGTTGAAACTTCTAATCTACTACCCGTGCCCAGATATCAACGTCGTAACAAACACGCATATTTTTCTACCTACAGTGAGCATACTGCCTCTACAAAACGGGCAATGCAGGAAGCACTCGTTAATACAAGGTGGTTACTACATTCACAGCAGGCTGTACAACTCGTACCACAGAGCACATAAAGTTCAGGATTACAAACTTTTCAAATTCACAGTAACCCCACCACCTCATCTCTCTTTCGGCACGTTCGCAAAACTGCAAAAAGTGACTATAAGCTTCACCATATTTGTAAGGCAGCATCAAACAACTTGGCTTCCACTGGACGAATTTTCATGAAATTCAATACTTAAGGGTTTTCCGAAAATCTGCTCATAAAATTCAAGTTTGATTAAAATCTGACGATATATGAAGACGTGTGATAATTTTTTATATCTCACTGAATTCTTCTTAGAATGAGATATGTTTCAGACAAAATCTGAGAGAAAATCAAAACACACGTTCTATGATCAGTAACATTTTTTTCAGGAAATCTTGTCGTTTATGAGATTATGTGGGGATATATGGCAGAGCCAGACGGGTCATACATGACAATACGGCACATGTGTTTTGCATGCCGGAAAACTAAGGCAAGAATACACACACTCATAATATTTAAGACTATATCTTCATACATAATTGATTCCGTCTGGTCTCGTAAAATGTTATGCGGCAAAGCAATGCCGGCCGCCATAACAGGAACTGGGATTCCAAATACCAGACGAGTAGTTCAGTCCCATTTACTTTCAATGACGGGCACAAGTAAGTATACTAAAGGTGTGTGTTCTGAGGTTCTCAGACGGTGAATATTCATATTAAGTAGGCTTCTGAGGGATGGCGACAAAACGAAAAGCTCGTATTGTTCAGCGGGCAAGCGGGCTTGCGTAGTTGTCATCCTACTGTGTTAACCACGTGACATTAACAGCCACACAATACACTACAGATTTTTATATGCTGCTGCCAACAATGTAAACCCAGAAATAACACGCAAGCTATATGGATTTAAAATATACGCAAACCTGACTGTAAAAGCCACACATCGTTCTGCGTATAAGTGTGTCTCAGGCACGTGAAATTCATGTGCACGTCAATTTTTGCGATTTAGTACCTCTGCCAGAATTCAGAATACACAGCGTCAAAGGCAGATGCATATTTATGAATACGGAACATCGGCAGAATAAGAACTAACAATGGCAAAACCGAAGTAATCGGGGTAAACTTGTCACTGCCACTCTGCCGACCACAAATACAACATGGTAAACCCTGGAATCGAAACCGGACTCTCTGGCCGCATATGGATCCTGAAGATGTCAAAATAATCACGAACTGTGTATAGTGTCTGTGTACTTTCACCAATGGAGTAGCAGTCCTGACGTGACAAAATAACGTACCATGAACGTGAGCCGTGAATGTCTTCGTTATTCCAGATGCAAAAATACGCGTGTGACAGTTCATAGCTTTCTGATGCAAGATATCAATGGCGGAAAATCGGTAACTGTTAATAACCGCATAATGAATAAACAAAGACACTTAAAAAACAGACAACCGTAATTCCAAAACGTCAAGCTGAGACCCACAACATCGAACCGCTGTTTTTTTAAACAGAAACACGAACATTGTGTAGCATCGTAGCTCTCACGTGCAATTCAACTCAATGAAGATCACAGAAAACAACTTTTCTATTCAGTGCACCCTGACACCCGAAAGGACGAGCACTGCCTTGAAGGGCCGGGGCATCGTAGTCGATACAGCAACTTGTTTAAGACTGGATGGTACGGGCGGCGAGATTTTCCGCGCCCGCACCTGCCCTGGAGCCCACCCAGCCTCCTACACAATGGGTACCAGGTCATCACTGGGGTGAAATAGGCCGATGTGTGGCGTTAACCACCCACCCCCACCTAGCACCGAGGTTAATCAAGAAGTAGAGCTACACCTCTACTCCCCTTCTGTGCTTTCATGGCAGACTGTAGGGTGAACTTTAACCTTTACCTTTTACCTTTACTGCTTTGCCTAAAGGTTCCCAGCCTTCTCCCGCCGTCTTTATGATAATGGAAGTATTCAGATGAAGATGAGCAAGACAACTTTGATCGAACGAAAGTGAGGCGGGAAACCAAAGCACTCGGAGAAAACCCTGTCTTAGTGTATTTGGTCCACCTCAAATCTCACAGGAACTACCCCGTGATCGAAACACAGTCTATTCGAACGTTTAAGACTAAATTAACCTACATTATAGTGTAATGTAAAGATCCAGTTCGTACCACACAAGGAACACGGTGCTTCTATCAGAAAGACCAATGGGGGAATGGTGGATGCTCATCGAAAAACAATGTCTGTATCTTTCAAGAATTACGTGGTGCGATCAAACAATTTCCGGACTGCCCGCGAAATGACACTGCTGCTGTTGCACGAACTTCTGCCGCTAGTTGCAGATACTGTAGTCTGCAATGTCATTTCTTGCATGGAATAAGGCTATGGTTCCTGTTATTGATGAGTAATGTCTTGTTAAGCACAAGGGCAAGCTGCTCAATTCGCGATTTTGATGTACCTAGAAAATATCAGACTTGAAAAAATTGCGTCTCCGCACAAAATTTTGCTTTAAAGTGAGGAAACATGCTAAGGAATTTTTCGAGATGTTAAAAGGAGCTTATAGAGAGCAACAGAAACACAAGTTGTTGCGTGATTTTCGCAGTTCAGAAGCGGCGTGATTTCTGTTGAAGCCTGAAAGCTCGGGAAGTCCACTGACGAGAAAAACGGATGAAAATGCGGATCAAACGATGGAACTCGTCCTCTAAAACTGAAGAATCACTATCCGTGAACTTGCTAACATGATGGCAATATCACCTGGTTCAGTTCGGAGCATTTTGGCGGGCAAGTTGAAAGTGTCGTTTTGCCGCCAAATTTGTGCCACGCCTATTCAGCGGAAAGCAGGAGGAATGTGTCTACACGTGGCAGGACATTAACAAAGAGGCCTGAAAGTGACACAGAATTTCTTTCTCGACGATAATCACAGGTAGTGAGACCCAGAAAGCAAGCAAAAGGACTGTCAGTGGAAAAGAGATCCTTTCCGTGCCCAAAACAGGCAAGATACGCTCGTTCACTTGTTAATTGTTTATTCTCCCGACATTCTAACGGAATTATGCATTATTCATTTGTTCCGCAAGAACAAACTGTCAAACTAACATAACTATACGTTGACAACTTACTGAGTCTGCTGAAAAATGTGTGGCGGAAAGGACCTGAAAATTGTAATTCGCGCGATTGCTTTCTCCACCACAACGCAACTGTTTGATCTCCGCCGTTTGCCTGAATTTCTGGCCAACAGCAAAATGAATGTCGTTTCACACTCTCACTACACACAAACACCGTGTGGCTTCCTTCTTGTCCCACAATTCAAGATGATGTTAAATGGACGGCATAATTATATCACGACGATTCAAGCAAAATCTCGGGACGCGCTTGTCCATTTTCAAACAATGCACTTCACGCAACGCTTCGAAAGGTAGCACGATCGTTGAGATCGACGTATAAATTTCTCCAAGACAACTATGATTTGGAGGTAAGTGTTGCTGTTACGGAAAAATAAATTCAATCCGAAAACTATCTGATCGCACGACGTATATGCAACAAAAACACACAGTGTCGGAAAAATGTGAAGTTTTTAGTGTTAAACACGGCGCAGTACGTGCAGTATAGAAAGTACCGGGCTTTAAAAGGTTACTAATACGAATGAACAGATGAAACTCATTTCACTTTGCCGATCATTTGATCCAGCAGTAATAAATCACAATATCACGTGCATAGTATTTGCACAAGCAGGCAATGTCAAACACAATGTTTGCAGATTCAGATTGTCACAAAAAACGAACTGCTTTAACACAGAATATGTACAGAGTCACCGAAAATTATGGGCTTTGTTTCGAAAAGTATTAGCTATTACGAGAGAATAGATATGGAGATGGTATTTGCTATAATGTGTTCATAAACTCAGAACTTTTCATAGACACGCACGCGCACACCTTTCTGTGCACACTCAATGGGCATTCGCGATAGGATTTACGCTGTAGTATGCACCTTTTATTTTTATTTTTTTCTGATGGGACACCCCGTTGGTGTTAACAAATCACAAGCATATGTATAAAATCAGGCGCATACAACACCAGTTTTTATAAATTCATTCATGCTTACATATTTCGGCACTAATTGCGAGCAATCATAAGGCCTTTTATAAACGGTGATACAGGAAAAGTTATATACTGCATTAAGATGGGAGAAGATCTCGACTTTCACATTAAAAATACCTCATAAACGTACAAAACCGTTTATGTGTATGTGAAATACCAAGGATCGTCATCTGTGGAATACCTGCACACACACACATCTAATCGGACGTGAAGGTGAAGACTAAAACTTGGCTAGTTAATAAAATATAAAAATATAATATATAGGTGGCACTTCGTAACATACTCCAATCCCATCTTCACTGGACCCAGTAGCGTACTAGTAACTAGTATACTGCCACCTCTATACTATACATATTTTATCAAATTGCCAATTTTAGTCTTTCAACCTTCATATTCCATTATATATATATATATATATATACCGTATATTCTCGAATCTAATCCGCACCCTTTTTACAGTTTCTGAGGGCTAAAAAATCAGATGCGGATTAGGATCGCGTGCGGATTATATTCGCGGTAGTGAGCTGGATTTTGTAAAAACGATAGAGCTGCTGAACGTGCCGTAAGAATAATACAATACAATAATTTATTATTTTACTTATTATTTATAATATATAATATATAATATATATTTATAATTTATTATTCATCAGACTCGCCGTCATCACTCATAACTGAATCAGTCTGCCTTGAAGGCAAGGGACGGTTGAAGGAAAGGTGCGGATTAGAACCGCGAACTAACTTTTTTTTTTCGTTTAAGAAATCGGCAAAACCTTGTGCGGATTAGACTCGACAATATACGGTATATATATATATATACACACACACACACACACGGAATTCTACGGTTGACGATCCTTCGTATTTCATATATATTCAAACGGTTTTATACACATATAACGCATTTTTTAATATGAAAGGGGCGATCTTCTTAATGCATATAACATTTTTCCCGTATCAACGTTTATAAAAGGCCTGACAATGGCTCGCAATTACAGCCGAAACATGCAGCAGTGAATATACTGACAAAAACTGGCGGTGTGTCTGTGACCGATTGATTGATACAGATACTCGTAGGAAACATTACCTTTATTACTTGTTGAAAGTACTATTAAGGCAAGCATTTACCTGAATGTGTTACAAGCTGATGGCTCTGAACAATGTGAAAATTTGTTTCAACAGACGTTGCACCACCTAACTTTGGTCATGAGCTACGAAATGCCCTGAACGTCAGATTTCCTAATCAGTGGACTGGAACAGGCGGACCAACCCCGTGGCTCCCATGTGGTCTAGACATGCTAATCACTAGGTTCTTTCTGTGGGGATTTATAAACAAACATCTCGTTTACGGAGCAAATGCGCAATGTACGTCATCTGTGGGACAAGACCTAAATGTAGCGGCTGTCACTCCGGGAATGCTTCAACAAACATGGCAAGAAACGGACTTAACGCCTAGACGTCTGCAAAGCTACACACAGTCCGCACACTGACATCTTCTACGGTACGTACGAAAAATTTTTAATGATTTGAACACTCTATAGCAAATCCTATCTCGGTATCTCTATTCTCGTACGTTATGACATCTCGAAACTAGATCCAACCTTTTCGATGATCCTGAGCCCTGAGCACCGTGGGTTCCTAAATAGATGTTATGCTATTACAGACAAGCTACATTTTCATCCCCAGTAACAAAACAAAACACAGAGTCGTGACAGAAAAATTTAATCCGTTATGTTCGTGGCAAAATTAACAAAAAGTATAAGAATACACCGTTGCGTTCACCGTTACTTTAACAAGAATCGAAATTTGTTTTCGAAGTTCCAGCACCTCCAATCCCAACACATCTTCCCACACAGTCGGATTAGTTAGCTCCATGAATATAAAGGAATATAATATTTACCTGGCCAATATCGTTTATCACTTCCTGTCGACGTGCTTACAGTATAAAGTCAAGTTCTCTAAACAGTGTACTAACAAATGCCCCAGTGGCCCAATAACTGTGTGCTGGACAAGGTGCATGTTGGCATAAACCCCTCTGCGAAAGCACGATCTGAGGCGCATCAGTGATTCAGCAAAGTTCTGCCACATAAGGACGCCACAAAATTCGTCGTGATAACGGAATATGTCTAGACTAACCACCCGTGATTTTGGCACGTGTTGGTGCGAAACGGACAAATGGCTCACATTTGTACAATTGCACCGTCCCCAAGACGTGGCAAATGTTTATCATGATCTGATATGAAGGTGAGATCTGTAGCTATGAGTAACTTCCGGAATGCAAAGTATTTTTTTCTTGCTGGTAGGGAAAAGCAAAATTTCACATCATCATAAATTGCTGGTAGGACCGGGAAACCGTAGTTGGTGCAGCAACTCGCTACAGGCTAGACGGTTCGGGGTTCGAACCCCGGAGGGAATGAGATTTACCATCCCCATCCAGACCGGTCCTAGGGCCCATCCAACCCCTGTACAGTGGACGCCCTGTCTCTTTCCCGGGGGTAAGGCGGCCTGGGCGTGGCGTTCACCACTCGCCTTCATCCAGCGCCGAGGTTAAAGAGAGTTAAGCTATACCTCTACTCCCCCTCTCTGCCTTCATGACATGTTACAGGGTGAACTTCACCTTTTACTTTATTCACTGTTGGTAAATAAGTAATAAAAATAAAATATTTATCTCATTCATATCTAGGCATTTTATCCGCAATACTTTACGCTCCGATGTACAACAACAAACGTAAATATTTATTCTCAAGAAATTGTAAAAGCAATATTCAAATATTTACGTTACTATCAGAAGGTTATGTCAAAGTTTTCACCTTCAACAGCCTAGAAATGTACGTCCTGATGCCATGAATGGTAAAACATCCACTTAGTGCAGCATGAAGTCACAAATCAGAGACCGGTGATAGAATTCATATGCCAGTGAGGCACTCTACGGCAACCAGCAGCTAAAATTTGTGAAGGTGTATGGATTAAATGTCTCGTATAATAATCAGAACCCGTGGATTCTGGTCTTCTGTGATGGAACACACTACCTTAATTTTCAAAGATCAAGTGGGTCAATATATGGCCCGATTCCCAGTTAAGCCAACGCAAAAAAAATTACAACACGTATAAAAGATAATCATCTTGCTGTTAACTGAGAGCTCTTAAACCTCCTTACAAACGATAAAACTTTGATGTTTGTTTACACATTACTCAATGACCAATGTGGTCTACTGGTTTAAAGTGTCACCCCAACCTCCAGCAGCCGTGACAAGCTGTATCACGCAAATCTTACACTTAATTACTCTATCTCCTAACAAAATCAAACATTTCAGGCTACATGCAGAATAGAACAAGAAGTAACCTCATGAGGGCACCACCAGTTAATATTAACAGACGTGTTTCCAAAGTGCGTGTGCGTGTGCTGAGGGAAGTGAGGAGGAGGATCTATTGTGTGCGCCAGCCCACTCAACCTGAACAAACGATTCGCACTCTCGGATGTTGGCACGCGTCCACAACTTGCACCTGTCAGTAAGATGCTTGTATCCACAACTTGCATTTGTCAGTATGATGCTTGTGTTCACAACCTGCACCTGTCAGTAAGAAACTTGTGTCCACGACTTGCACCTGTTGGTAAGGTGCTGTCGTCAATAATTTACACCTGCCAGTAAGGTGCTTTTCTCCACAATTTGCATCTGTCAGTAAGGTGCTTTTCTCCACAATTTGCAACTGTCAGTAAGGTGCTTGTATGCACAGTTTGCACCTGTCAATAAGATGCTTGTGTCCACAACTTGCATCTGTCAGTAAGATGCTTGTGTTCGCACCCTGCACCCGTCAGTAAGAAGCTTGTGTCCACGACTTGCACCAGTTTGTAAGGTGCTGTCGTCCACAATTTGCATCTGTCAGTTAAGGTACTTGCGTCCACAAATTGCACCTGTCAGTACGGTGCTTTTGTCCACAATTTTCATGTCAGCAAGGTGCTTTTCTCCACAATTTGCAAATGTCAGTAAGGTATTTGCATACACAATTTGCACCTGTCAGTAAGGTGCTTGTATCCGCAATTTGCACCTGTCAGTACGTTGCTTGCGTCCACAAATTGAACCTGTCAGTAAGATGCTTGCATCCACAATTTAAATCTTTCAGTACGGTGATTGCGTCCAAAATTTGCACCTATAAGGTTCTTGCGTCCACAATTTGCAAATGTCAGTAAGGTGCTTGTGTCCACAATTTGTACCTGCCAATAGGGTGCTTGTGTCCACAATATGCAGTTGTCAGTAAAGTGCTTATGTCCACAGTCTGCACCCGTCAGTAAGGTGCTTGTGTCCACGATTGACATGCTTGATATTACACTGGTATAACATCAAACTTATACTGATGTCAGACTTCAGGTTTCCACGGCGGGTATTGATCTACTTGCAACGTCTTGTACTCCTATCAGGGAACACGAACGTTTCGGAGGAACGTGCTACTTTCATCCTCAAGGTTAGCGTAACCACCAATCAGACTACACGGCATCACAGCCCACAATATTGATACCTAAGTTTATATTTTCAGAACGGCGAACTAAGTAACTGGATACATTCATTGTCACTTAACGACAATACTTCATTCAACTGCAACTATTTACGGTGTACTAACGGAGCGTCAAGAGGACAGTGTCATCATTAACATGCTACCATGCTTGATGGCAGGGTTGGAGAGGGCAAGTCTATCTGGCGATGTAACGGAGAATGAGCTGCATGCAAGTTGAAATTGTTGAGCATAAAAATCCAGGAAAATACGAAATTCTGTTCACATGCTTTTTTCTGCCTAAAGACGAATTTCGTCGTAAATACCTAACCTCAATAAAGCAGCCCGTAACCCACTTGAAAATCAAAGACACACGACTCGCATTGTATTATGTACGCGTATAGTAACATGCCAGACCACGTGCAATACAGACTACTCACTCAGATACATTTAGGCTTGTTGTTGCCATCTTCTGTTCCTACTCACAACTACTATCTCAAATCTGCTGTTTTCTACACCAACTCCTAACACCAGCAAGAGCCCAATGCATTCTTGAGATCCTAACCGCAAATACTTGCTAGCATATATACCAAAACATACAAAGTAACAGAAAGCACACCTTGGGTCTCTAATGGCGGATTTATAGTTTAACATATGCTACATACAAAATTTAAGTTCTTTAGTATGGTTGTCTTCAAACTTGGTTCTAATCGCCGTATCTTTAATCCAAAATCAGTAAAAAGGTAAAGCAGTCCCATTACAGGCCTGGACAGGCCCAGAGGGTTCCAGGTAGTTAAGGTTCCCAGATTTCGTGACAACGGCATATGATGGTGGTAAGGTTGTCAGCCTTACGCACCGGCCACCTTCACCCCCAGGAAATACTCCTGGTACTCATTTCTGTTAGAGGCTGAGTCGACCCCAGGGCCATAGTGCGATCGGAAGGATTTTATGTCAATGAAAAATCCACTGACACCAGCTGGAATCGAACCG
>Ga0123357_10002754_pt1 | contig 19813 bp, 20 predicted proteins | sample TergutEmb28metaG_FD_89873 | JGI IMG/M metagenome (GOLD analysis project Ga0123357, IMG submission 89873) | Embiratermes neotenicus P4 segment gut microbial communities from Petit-Saut dam, French Guiana - Emb289 P4 | ecosystem: Host-associated > Arthropoda: Insects > Digestive system > Gut ...
CCTCCCACTCTTCCCTGCACTTCATCTTTTGAACCAGTGATTGATCTTTTTCTTGACAGCTTTCATGAATACTGTTATTCAAGGCAATCTTGTCCCACTGCTTTTTACTTCACTGCAGTCTCTATTACCACTGTGAATGCAGACAGTTGTAAGTTTGGAGTGATATTAGTGCTACTCAGTAATGCATAATTAATAAATAATATAAATTTATAGTCCAACACAACTTCATTATGTAAATATATTTAATTAAAGAACATAGCAGCAGGCTGCTATATTACTTTAATTAAATATTTTTACATAATAAAGTTGTGTTGGACCATAAATTTATCTTTTTTGTTAATTATTGACAACACAATGGGGATGCTCACCTGGAAATTATAAGCAGTGCATCCTGTAAGATGTATATGAAAAACATAAATCTTTGGTGAGGTAAATTTTTTAAGTCTTTAGTTTCAAAATGGTCAATTGAGTATGTGGGAACTTCCCACTGTAGTCAGAAACTGCACACTTGTGTGCCCCAACACAAGTGGTGTGCCTCATACCAGCTGTAGGAACCAGAGCAGCACTGCAACTCAGAAACAACCCTTTTAGATAACTGTGCCACAAGCCAGCAATCTCTACACTCATAATCCCTTGCTCCACCCCCTGATGTGGTTTGCTTATCCACCAATCACAGAGTGACCAGTCAGGCAGTTATGATGTGTAAAAGGCGAGGCATTCTGAGCACACGAGCGTTTGTCTCAACGGACTAAAGAGTCTTTCATCTCAAAGGAGTAATTAATCATTTGTCTCAGGGGAGTGAACAGTCATTCATCCCAAAGGAGTAAGTCAGTACAGCCACACACCGTCCATTTGCGGTGGTAGCAGAACAGCCACGCACTCTGCCAAAAGGAATTAGTAACCACAGGCTAGGTTGTACTGGAGGCTGTAGCTATTGCTAATGCAGTAACATTGCTGCTTTGTTGGCACCTTGGCATGCTCCTCACTACAGTATAACAGTCCATGCCCTACCTGCATGTGTGGAGTAATATCATAAGAAGACAAAAAATCAAAACAGTAGTTCCTGTATAGTAGTGGATTTTTATAATATGAGAGTGGAAATTGGCGATGAGTATTATTGAAGAAAATAATTCAACCCAATCATAAATACTATGTAGCTCTGGATTGTGCATAATAAGGAACAGTGAGTTGTAAAGCATGCAGAAAGAAGTGACATCTGCATTTAGCTTTTGGTGTGGTGGCTATAAGTAATGAATCCTTGGAGTTAAAATGAAAATTAAGGTTGTCACTGGGCATGCCATCAAGGCATGTGTAGGGCATATAGGTAGGTATAGTTCCACTCATTCTTAACTAGCACTAGTTGGAGGTGAGTGGTCAGTTTCAAGACTCCAGCCCCTTGATACCTGACCAATAACCCTGGTACTCATTGAATAGGAGGCTGGGTCGGCTACAACGCTGGTCTGGGTGGTTTTGGAGAAAAGAAAATGTAAAGGAAGGTCATGGGAAACATAATTTTCCTTGTAATACCTAATGTTGATAAGGTTATCTGTGACATTTATGGTATGTTTGTACTTATAGTTGTCACACTAATTGATACCACAAAACATTCTGGTAATTTGCAACTTACTGTGTCTCTCTTTCACATTGTATCACTGACATGACCTCATATCTATGAGATTCTGATATAGCTTGTCCACTTGTGTCTATAGTAAAGTGTCTACTAGCCATGAAGATTTTTGTTTACACTTTCAAAATCATTTCCCATTACTGCAGTATTTTGCCTCTGTAATCATGGGTATGCAATAAGTGCTGTGTTTAATTCCAGGAAGAAATACTTTGTGAAAAGGAGGATTTGAAAGATGATGTGAATTTAGAGGAATCCACAGTGTCTATACACAGGTGAGTACACATGTACGTATTTATTTGTGGTTTTATTTACTCATGCTGTCTGTAGTTTAGACTGTGTAGCTTCAGATTACACATGATAAGGAACATTGAGATTCAAAACATACAGAAAGAAGTGGTATTCACTGATTATGAGGCTCTAACATAATATTTACCTGGAGGGACTAAGGAAACCATGAAAACCATCAGATTGGTCAAACCAGGCACTTACTAATTACAAGTGTGAAGTGTTGGTGCTTGCTCCAACTTGATCGGTAGGTGAGGTTGCAGTGCATATGTTTTGAGTAGAACAGGAATACAGCAGTCAGTATAATGACTGTGTTGGGGGCTCAACTGTTCTGGACTTGAAGAGATTTTTCTTTTCTCTAAAATGTCCAGACTGGCTCTGGGGCCCACTTAGACTCCTACTGAATGTGAACTGGGGTTCTTTCCTGGGGGTAAAGTGGCAAGGGCATGGAGATGACCACTCACCTCCATCCAGCACTAAGGTTGTGAATGAATGGAGTTGTACGTTTGATCATATGGTATGTTTTCATAGTGTGGACATGGATATCTTCAAAATACGCATTTTTAAATTCCACCTTTCATAATCTGTTTAATCTGATCTTCTTCTGTGATTATGGATGAACTAACCCTATGGAGAAAAGTATTTTCGGCAGCCGATAGTCCATCCACTACTCAAGAATTACCTTGCATTTTATGCAGTCTGAGGGCTCATTACCATGTTCACTAGAGCCCACAACTGGTCTTTGTCAAGAGCCACATTAATTCATTCCCAATCCTCCCATCTTAGTTCTTAGACTAATTTTAATATTATACTCTGTTCTGTGCCCAGGTTTGTAATGTGGTTTCTCCTCTTCAGGCTCTTCCTTCAAAATTGTTTATGTAATTTTTTTTTCCTGCTGTGCTTGTAACCTTTCTCACCTATCTCATCCTTGTTGGTTAACCTAATAGTATTTGATGAGGGGTAAAAATTATGAAGCTCCTCATTATGTAGCTTTATGAAGCTTCATGCAAGTTTCTCCCTCATGGGTCAAAATACAGTATTCACCTGAGCATTTGCACTATGTGTTCTCCGTGTGAGCATTGGAGTTCTATATCAGTTCAAAATAACAGGTGAAATTGTACATTTTCATTTCTAGCAGCTGGGAAGTCAAAAGATTTTGAACCAAATGCTAACAAGCATTCCCAGGTTTTAATTGTCTCTTTAATTTCTTCATAAACACAGACTGGTTTTATGATACATAATGAGTGTGTATAAATGATATAGAGAATACCAACAAAATAGATTTATTGTACTATCGTCATCGTTGTACTGTGCATTTCGTAGAGTCATTTAATTAGCATACCAACTAATGCACAAACGTAAATTTTTTTTACATTAAAACATTTAAAATCGCTCCAACATGTTTCGATCATTTTAGATCATCTTCAGGGAGTTACGCTGTTCCTTGCTAAAGTCACATTTTAAAATACACTCACAGATTGATTTTCTTGCATTAATTTAGTGTTGTGGCAGCATGTCTGTAATATAAAATATTTAGTAATTAGATTGTCAAACTAATATAGTAAGATTAGACTGTCAAAATAATATAATAAGAATTGAATTTTGTACACAAATAATTAGGCTATCTGGAATGAAGCAAGGTTTATGCTTACCAGTAAGTCGTACATCACTGAACAACATAGCTCCCTGAAGATGATCTAAAGAGATCGAAACATGTTGGAGCGATTTTAAATGTTTTAATGTAAAAAAAATTTATATATGTGCATTAGTTGGTGTGCTAATTGTATGCATAAAAGATTTATTGTACGTGTGTTTCAGCTAGCTACCATTACCAGGGATCATACAATCTTGTATGGAAAATTGGTACAGTCATAAAATCAGTTAATTTAGAAATAAATATAAAATGACAATGTAAATTTTTAAAGTTAAAATGTACGCTGTACATCCTTTTATGCATGATAGGGCGAGTATACATGCGTTTAGTATCTGTAACATATATGTGCATTTGTTACTTACAAAAGCATGTATCAAGTGTTAATAATTACATAAGATAGTTTAAGTATATATGTCTAGAAGATATATGAAATTGGTGGCCATTATGCACTTTGACAGCTTGCAGTTTAATGTTACAATTTTGCTATTAGCTACTTGTTTTATTGTCTTTAACAATCTTTCATACATATATGATCACTGACTTAGAATAAATCTAGTTCCTGTGGTTTACTGTGTTATTTTTTTTGCAGTTTGGTTTGTGTCATTCCAAAGTATTTTAAATTTGGCATTTTTTTTAAAGATTTATTTCTTTATGATGTGTGTTTATCACATAGTCTTTTGATGAGGCATGAATATGTACATAGTTTCTGTAGCATTTATTTTGGAGGTAACATCTTCACTGCAGACAGGTTGATTTATAGTGTCCCTGAGCATAGCAAAATATGGTAAGTAGTAACGGTACAAATTTGACGGTCGTGTGGCTGTGCATCGTGATAAATTTCTTATAATAGAATCAACTAGATGCACTAATTTCTCCAAATTTTTTTATTTTGGAATAAAACTCTATGTGTTTCGGACAGTTCCTCTGTCCATCATCAGGAGTTTTCCACTGTACACACAGCAATCGTATGTGTGCAGTGGAAAACTCCTCATAATGTACAGAGGAACTGTCCAAAACGTGTAGAGTTTCATTCCAAAATAAAAAAATTTGGAGAAATTAGTGCATCTAGTTGGTTCTATTATAAAAAAGATAGTAACAATACATCCATTATATCCATAACAGTGTCACTTATGTTCATACACCTTTCTTCTGTTAGGCATTTCATGGATTCTCCCATGAAGAAACCAAGAACAGTCCTGACTCTTGAAACAAAGCTTAATATTATACAGTGACTTGAGAATGGTGAGACTGCTGCATCATTTGGACATTTCTATAATGTGAATGAATCAAGTATATGCACAATAAAGAAGAATGCAGAAAGAATTAGAAATTCTGTTTCTCAGTCATGTTCATTATCTGCAAAGAAAACTGTTAGAGTGAGAAATCCACTGTTGGAAAAAATTGAAAAGATGTTGGCAATCTGGGTTGAAGATCAAATTAAAGAGAAGAAGACAGTTAACTCCCGCATCATCCATACAAAAGCTTTGAAATTATATGAACATCTACGGCAAGGACACAGGGATTCTTCATCTGCTGAGCCATTTGCAGCAAGTAAAGGTTGGCTTGACAAATTCCAGAAGCGTCAAAATCTGCATAACATCAAAATGAAGGGTGATATTAACAATGGTGAAAATGTTTCAAATTATGATTTTTCAGATGAATTTAAGGCTGTTGTGATAGCTAAAGGATACAAACCAGAGCACGTGTTTAATCTAGATGAGGTTAGTTTATTTTGGAAACGGATGCCAAACAGGACATTTATTTCAAAGGAAGAAAAGACTGCACCTGGCTTTAAGGCAGCAAAAGATAGACTGACAGTTGTGCTGTGCGGTAATGCAAGAGGTGACTTCAAATGTAAGCCTTTGTTGGTGTATCACTCCCACACTCCCAGAGCCTTGAAGGGTATAAGACTTCAAAACCTACCAGTTCATTGGAGATCAAATAAAAAGGCATGGGTTACTGGGAAACTGTTTGAAGACTGGTTCCTTAACTGTTTTTGTGTAGAGGTAGAGCAGTACTGCCATGAGTCTAGCATTTCCTTCAAGGCTTTACTGGTCCTTGATAATGCCCCAGGACATCCTGCACATGTGAATGACTTGCATCCTAGTGTCAGAGTAATGTTTCTGCCACCCAACTCCACTTCCTTAATTCAACCTATGAATCAAGGTATTGTAACTGTTTTTAAGGTTTACTATCTGAAGTTGATATTCTCACAGCTGCTGAATGCATGTGAAAGTGGCAGCAAGCCGTCAGTTCATGAATTCTGACATAGCTACAGTATTCTGCATGCTATTAAGAACATTGGGAAAGCCTGGGATGAAGTAAAGGGCACACATATGAATGCTGTTTGGGAAAATTTGTGGCAGGAGTGCATCCATGATTACAGGGAATGTATAAATCCATTGTCTGGAGTATCTGAAATTGTAGATCTTGGGTGAAAGATTGTAGGAGAAGGGTCTGAGGATTTACAAGAAGTGGATATCATTGATCTTCTTAAGTCACATGAAGAAGAACTATCTGTGGAGGATTTGGTGGAGCTAACACAAAGGGAGCAAGAAAATCAAGATGGCATGATAGAGGAGGATAGAGGAGGATAAGCCAACACTGAAGAGACTGGCTAACTTCTTCATTCTTGCTAATCAGCTTGCACAGGAGGCAATGGATATGGATCCAAACGTTGAGTGGAGTTTACAGTTTGGAAGGAACTTGACGTCAGCTTTGGTCAGCTACAGGGAAATATACAGGGAAAAACAGCATCAATCAAACTTTCTGTATTAAATCTCAAATGCAGTAAACCTTCTGGTCCTCCAAACTAATGCCCCATCAGTGATTCCTTCCTAGCAGGTATGTGAGCATATTGCTAATGACATTTAATGAGAGACTCATAATGCAAGGATGTGGCCTCTTTCCCACTCCTTTACGTATATGATGGTAGTACCTGTGTCTTATTGCTGCATTGAGTATTCCATTGTATGTTTATCAAGTATTGGTATGAAATATGACTCTATAAAATAGGATTTGCAACATGTTATGGTCTTAGAAGATATCAAGGAAGTCACTTAAGGCTTTCAGAGGTCTCTAGTTTCTTAACTTCTGTGAATAAAAAGTAAAAATTTTACACAGTGTGCAATGTTCAGTACTCTTTATTGCTGTAGTCTCTTATGGACTGTTCCTTTGTTTGCATGATTCTAGGTGATATCTCTCGCAGCTGTTGTTGCAAGTGGAACATGCACACTGATCCTGTGAATTGAACAAGGTAGAAAATGTGTGTATAATGTAACAATGTTGTGCATTCATTTCTTTGCTGTCTTTAATGCATCAGTCAAGCAGTTTTTCTGGAATAACTTGTACCAAAATAAGATATGATTATTAAATGCATAGCCACCATGGGCAGTGGTATTTACATGAAAATTGAAGGTTGTGTGTTCATTTTTCATAATGAAGGTAGTTAGGCTATAGAGAAAGTTTAAGACAACATCATTTAATAGGGGGTCCATAACATGAGCCGTACATGCTGAAAAGACAATGTGCAAAGGTTGTTTACTGTAATCTTTGTGTATTTGTTGAGATATTCCTGAAAAGGGGCCATGGCCAAGGCAGCTTCTCTATAAGGGCTGAAGGGCTGTAGATTTCCCAGATAATTTGAGAAATATCAAATTACGTATTGGAATACAAGTTTTTGTTGGGAGATATGTGCATTCTTTAAAAAAAATATGAATGAAATAATTTTATTTTGACACATTCTAATTTATTGGAGCAAGTGAGTGGGTTGTGCGCTGCCCAGCAATTTTGTACTGAATCAGTGCTGTTAGGCCCAGTGGTGGGAAGAAGGCAGCAGCTGGGTCATGGGCCAGACTGCAGGCACTGCAGCCTAGAGAGGGTTTAAATGAATAATTTGTATGTCTATTTACCTTTTATAATGTTTCAAGTGCTGGAATTTTGGTAACCATGTTTACATAGCTGTTGTCAAACAAATATTTGTAAATGTTTTATTTTGAGTAGTTGCAATTTTAAGATAAACATGAACAGAACAATGTGAAGTGTTTACAGCACATCGATTTCTTGAATTTAACTGGCACTGAGAAGACAAGGATTTAGGTCATGCAGCACCTGATGAGTTATTCTTAGTCATAATCAAGCAGAATACAATGGCAGGGAAAATTATGTGGTGGCGCCATCGAAAGGTTAATGTGTGTTAAATTTTAGTTCTGAAGACATGAAAAAGGAAGCAAGCATGACACTGTCAAAAGTGTTGAAAATTTTGTACTTTTTGGGCACGAGACCTATAAATCAATCTGTGGAGTGAGATAATGAACGGGCAAGAACATATGAAGTAATAGTGGAAATAGTTGTTTTCGCAATTTTGCGAATGCGCCTAAAAACCGGTAGATCAATTTTGTATAGGGAATCACCTTTATATTTAGAATCATACAAACCTTATGAATGTACTGTGTGGCAAAATCGGGGCTTTATTTGTGTCACAGCAGGCGGAACATATATTTGCCATTGGGCTTTAAAATGTTAATGAAATATATGCCCAATTGTCTAGCTATGATAATTTTCAAGTGTCTTAAAAATATGGCAAGTGAAACAGGACAACATGATAATGAGGTTTAGTGGCAACGTCGCTCGAACTGATGGCGGAAGCGAATTAGTGATAGCGACAACGCAGTCGCCAGGAGCAAGGTTTCCGGTCGTTTAATTTGAAAGCAATTGTAATAATTTACAGAGGGGTCGGTATGCGTGGAGTTGCCATGGTGGGATTAACGGCTGGTAAGCTTGATGCTTTGTATTGAGGTAATATCTAAGATACATTGAGTATATTCAGTGAATATTGTATATTTCGGGTTTAAGCGCTACATTTGGATTTAGAAATTTTAGAGTGTATTCCAGACTTTAATTATTTAAGAATTAACAGCAACCATCTTAGAAACCAAACCAAGCTTGGCCACATGCTCGTATGTGCTATTTTTGTGTGTTTGTTTTATATATATTTGTATTAATCGTTCTTGTGCGTTTTTAAAGTAAATAATCCATCGTGGGAGACAGGCATGTGTATAAGTCAATGAAGACGAAGAACCGCGTTTACCACTGCCACATTCCGTCAAAAGAATAGGCGTTACGTAAGTCAGCCCCTGATGATAAACCAGGTTTGATACATGTCGGGAGTATGTTACACACAGCTACAAGTGACTATTAGCCGGTTATAAGTGTTTATCGAATAATACGACAGTATGCAGTGAATATATGTTTGTGGGGATGTGAAGTGGTCGCCCATCAGACCCACCAAACCCAGTAACATAAACAAAATATATAATACGTCAGTGCACAATTTCAATGTAGCGATTCTAACCCAGTAACGGCGTGAAATCACGGGGAGAAAACGGTGTAAAAGGCTCGCTCGCAAATAGACATCTCTAATCCGTGGTCGCCAATATCATGGTGTGGCCATTTTGCGTCTGTTTTAGTTAATCCGTTATGTTCCGTGTAGCTGTAAGCCGTGAACGGAAGTTCTGAGTTTTGCGTGTATATTTTCTGCATGTATTTTTCTAGCCTTGCCGGACCTTGTCTGAGGGTTATGTGTGTATATATATATATCACCTAGGAAGTCCTCCAGTGGGAACATTTGAAGTGTTTTAAGTGGCGATATGAATCTTTATTTATAGTTGGTCATGAATGTAGTGAATTTGGACCCAGGACCCGGTAGCGAGAGACACACAGGTGTTGAAGAAGATGCGGTTGTAATGGAAGAGTGTTCTCCCGTGACCTATGAAGGTAATGCAGAATAGGCAGGCTTTTATTTCTGAAATCTATCTTTTACTGGTGTTTAGTTGCCAAATTGTTTTTATGTTGGCTTTTATGTGTATAGCGTTGGGACAGAATGAAGTTACTAATGTGTTGGAAGGTCGTGAAATGTTCAGAAAGTGAGGTAGAGTTGATGCTGTTTTTTTGTTAACCTTTGAAGCATGTTAAATTATGATTCATGTTTGTTCTGTGTCTTTCTGTGTGCACAGTGCAAATATCAGTTGGTTCTTCAATGTTGCAGAAAAGTAACTGCAGAGATTATGCAGCAGCAGTAAGGTATAAAATCATGATACAGGAGGGATGTGAGACAAAGCTTTTGGGTCTTCTTGAATGTGGTTGACAGAGGTGTATAGCAAACACAACAAAGAACATTACAGGCAGGGAAAGAATTTGGTGCCTATAAATGTGACATAGACAGTTGCTGTGTTACCTGTGCAGCATCACTAAGAACTGTGCACTGATATTATAAAAACCTTGTTCTTTGTAGGTCAGGGAGTGGATAGTATCAAGGTGGAAACCTCACTTAGTGAAGTGCAGTTCGGTGATACAAATGACGATCAGCTTCTCGCACCATTTGCTTTTGTTGCAGTAAACAGTCAAGTTACAGTGAGTAATATTTTTGTACTTATGAATGACCTAGTTCACACCATGTTACACTTGCACAGGAGTGCTTGGTCTACAGGAGATATAGTTAAAGAGTACTTCCCTTTTCTCTTGGTTTAGAGTCGTATTGGTGGTGAGGTGAGGGGGTTTGTTCTGTGGTCATGATGTAGCTGTGAGGGAATGCTAGAGGTGCTGGTGTTTTTCAGTTATCGACATTAAGTTAAGTGAAAATGATAATTAACACTTGTGGAGCCAAAGCAAAATGATTGAGAAACATAGGAGTATTGACGTAAGGGTGAAACAGAAACTTAAGCTAATACAGAAATTTAAGAATTGTGTATCAAGACACAAAATTAGCCAGATATGGGTTAGAATACAAACTGTATGTGATACAGAGAACAGCAAAATGAAGTAAATGAACCTTGTCAGTAACTGTGATAATAGTGCAGGACCATTTAAGTGTAAGTTAGAAGATAAAAGTTGTCTCGTGGTATTTGATATAGGACTGCAGTGTGCAACTCGTGTTTCTGTTACTGTCCTAGCGCACAGTTGGTCACGCGAGCCTTATCTCGGGAATGTACTTAGCGCTTGGCTGTGAAAGTGGAGAATGCCAACTGCCTCCATAGTTATAATATGTACAAAAAAAGTCTTTTATTTTATTTATATGTATATTTCAACTCCGTAAGGAAATTCACAGAGTAATGTAGGTTTATTTAAAAAGTTTTTTTTTTTTAAATAATGCTCTGCGGCTTCTGAATATAAACATTTCAGTTCAGCTACACTTTTTGAATGTTCACCATTCTCCTTGACGCTGTGTCACTGGTCTGCTTGCAATCCCAACTAACGCTGTCCCTGTATCACATATTTGTCTATGGAGGTACCTACAAGTTTGCTGCCTAATGTACCTGCAAAGGGTCTTCCCACTGCCTGATGCATCTACCAACTTCTTGGTTACATTTCCCATTTACTTCCCCTAGGTCTAAGTAGCTGAATCCGAATTGAACCTGTTCTTAATTTCAGCACTTGATGCAGTTCTGTGGTCAGCTTCACACTCTGGCTGCTTTACTCCCAGGGATAATGCCTCCAGTACCCATTGAATAGGAGGTTGGGTGGTCCCCAGGCCTGTTTTGAACATTTTAGGGAAGAAAAATTTTTTACCCTTGTTAGGAATTGAACCATGATCCCATGTTGTTTGACCCATAGTCTAGTCACTGTACTGAGAGGATGATTACAAGCATCATCTGTGTCAGTCCAGTAGCTCTGGTTTTATCATGGAAGCAACTTCTTCCACATATAGAACATAGTGATTTGCAAGGTACCTATAATGAAGAAATCCATATGTCTTAGATTTTGGACATGGTGTGTGATGCAAGAAGTTATGACAATAACAGTGAACAAAAAAGAGAACTGCATCTTTGTGTTAAGCAGCGAGTAGTGGTGGTTTCTTATCGATGTTTCAGGACAACTGCTGTTCCCATTCTCAGGGTTAAGAATCCCAAAAACTCTGAGGATGGGACCAATAGGTTGTCCTAAAACACCAGTAAGAAATTACTACTACTCACGGCGCAGTAACACTGAAGAGCACAATTCACAGCTGCTTTGGGACAGAGGCCTGAAATCAAGAACATCAAAAAAGTTGCTGCAAAGTGATGGGTGTGAAACACATTTCCAGGATGTGACATAAGTGCTGCTGTAGAGCAGAAGGGAAGAGAGGAGGGTGGGAATGATGAGAATGAGGCAGGCATTTTCTTAAATGACGCTGCCATTTTCTGTGGGCACATAGTGTCACTGAAAGATGAATACTGTATCAGTGTGGAATAATGGTGTAATGATGCTGACATGGGAGAGAAACCTGTCCCATTGTCACTGTCCAGCACAAATCCTACATATACTGGCGTGGTAACTAACTGCCTGGGCAGTGGTACAGTCAGGATGAGAATGAAAAACGAGAAATTATTGAGTGTCTGTTGCAGCATGGTGCAGCAATGTGCCGAGTGACAGGGCTAGATAGATGCAAATGAGATTAGCAGCTTACCAACTTTGTAGTATAGTACTGTGAATTTGATACCATGTCTGTGCAGTAGATACACATACGAATCTATTTTTTTCCCAACCAGTAGCACGTCTGTTGCCTAACATGCGTATTATTAGTTCTTCAGTATGTTTTCGGCTAATGATAATTGCCATCCACAGGGAGACTATTGAGACAAAGGAACTTTTGATACTAAAACGTATTGTCATTGATTGCACTTAGTAGTGATACATTATAAAATGATGAGAGAATATCAATATTTGATATTAAACATTTGCTAAAATTAGGCCAGAATTGTTGAATGTTTGTATTAGTGTCCAATTGTATTTCTTTGCACCCAAACATGCAAAAACATAAAGTTCTCTCTGATTCTAGTTGGTTCATAAATGAAGTATAATTCATATGGTGTATTCTTGACAAAAGAATGCAGTGTATCCTGTTCAAATGGTTGGATACAAAGAAATATAAATAGACTAATACAAATACTTAATTGCATACTCCATGGAGGTGAGTCCTTCTTGAGAAGCTAACCGCTTTTCAGCTAGTGAAGAGAACCCAAAGGTTCATTACCACATTCCCAAGTGCCCCCCACCTGTCCCTATCCTGAGCCAGATTGATCAATACAAATATTTTACATTTTTTAACAAATAATTTTAGTAATTATTTAATATTGAATATTTACATTTTAACCTTATAATTTTATAATTATCACTTAACCGAGTACAACCATGGCAATATGTTTTAGCATTGAATGCTGTGTTGTATCAGCAGTCTTTCCTGAAGATGGCTGTCATTATCCCAGATGTATTGGAGAAGAAATAATGTAAATGATAGCCAACAGATGTGCAGTGGGTTGGAAATTAATATATATTTACTTATCTGTGGTATTGTTAAATAAGTACTGGTTATGAAAGGTAATCTATCACTTAATCACAAGCATACATAGTACTATGGATATTAACTCTTATTTGATGCCACCAGGAAAAGTCTTGGAATGGTGCCATAATCAAGGATGAGCCAAAAGATGAACCAACTGCTGAAGATTGTGAGGAGTGTCTTGATATGTAAGTGAGACTATGTTTGCTTTTACAGTGATAATTTAACTGTTACATGTATGTGAAAGTGATGGGACTGAATAGAGTTTGTATTAGTGCAGTTTTTTAAGTGGTCCCATGCATCACTCAAAACTTGGAACTTTTTACATGATGGCAGGTAGAGCAGCAATTCCACAATTCTGATTTGTCTTTGGAGGGAGGGGGGAACCTGCATTTTAGTTCACTGTGTTGTTTTTATTCACACGTAAAGAAGGTACTGGAAATAAGTTTGCAGTTTGAGCTTTTGGAGGGTCTTGCTAATAAAACAGGCATGTATTCTGCTCAAGTTGGACAGATTGTCCAAAAATGGTGTGAGAATATGTGTTATGTATCAGTGTGAGATAATGATCTCTGAAAAGTATGTGCCCATTAAACCTGGTTGCACTCAACACACCACACATAAACCTTAACATAATTTAACCTTTAAGGATCTGTATTAGCACATGCAAAAGAACACAGCAAATATAGTGATACCTCTGTGTGGTCACTGTTAGTATTGTTTCCTGGTGTGGTTATTTTATGGCTATTTTTCATAAGGTGCAGAATTTGTTTAGTCCCATATTATTGTGCTCACCTACTTATCTTGTACAGGTAAAACATTGGTTTTATTATACAGAATTGAATGACTAAACTGTTATTTTCTGTTTAGTCACCGGATGGTTTATATTGGTTACAGGCATTGGTTAATAACTGGGAAGTGTTTTAATAAATAGATATGTTAAATTATGTGTTGGTTCAGGTAAACCAGGATGGCTTAAAATTCAATGGTACACACCAGCTTCTGGTTTATGCCAATGATGTTAATATATTGGGAGGAAGCATACATACTGTAAAGTAAAACACAAGCTTTGGTAGTGGCTAGTAAGGAGATTGGGCTAGAATTAAATGTGGATAAAACTAAGTACATGGTCATGTCTCGAGATTAGAATGCAGGGCAAATAATAAATAATAAATAATTGATAATACTTGTAGTTCCTTTGAAAGGGTGGAAGAGTTAAAATATTTGGGAACAACTTTAAGAAATCAAAATTCTATTCAGGAAGAAATTAAGAGCAGATTGTGGTAAGGGAATGCTTGCTGTCATTCGGAGCAGAATCTTTTGTTTTCCAGTTTGGCATCCAAAAATTTAAAGATTGAGATATAAAGAACTATAATTTTGCCAGTTGTGTTGTATGGGTGTGAAAATTGGTTGCTGACAGTGAGGGAGGAACATAGGCTGATCGTGTTTGAGAATAGGGTGTTGAGAAGAATATTTGGGCCTAAGAGGGATGAGGTAACAGGAGAGTGGAGAAAACTACGTAATGAGGAACTTACTGATCTGTACTGCTCACCCAATATTGTGTGAGTGATAAAATCAAGAAAAATGAGATGGGCGGGGCATGTGCATATGGGGGAGGGGAGAGGTGTGTACAGGGTTTTGGTGGCGAAACCTGAGGGAAGGAGACCACTGGGGAGACCCAGGCGCAGATTGGAGGATAATATTAAGATGGATCTTCAGGAAGTGGGATGTGGGGTATGGACTGGATTGAGCTGGCTCGGGATAGGGACAGGTGGCGGGCACTTGTGAATGCAGTTATGAACCTTCAGGTTCCATAAAGTCCGGGGAATTTCTTGACTAGCTGCAAAGTGGTTAGCTTCTCAAGAAGGACTCTGCTCCAAGGAGTAAGTAAGTAAAATATGTGTCATGAGTTCTACATGTCTGTGTACTTACTAAATTTTTGTGTTTACTGCGTTATTATTCTGTGATGTAATGCCATTCAGGGTCTCTGACAAAATAAGCAGTGTCTTTTTTATAAGAATTTAACTTTACACAGCTCTGCAAGTTTCTTAACAGGTGGCCTAAAAGTAGTGTTCTTATAGCCACCAAGTTTTGCATTATTGCCATAGGTGTAAGTGGTGGCTGGTAAACAGTGTTCCATGTTTTATATTAACATATTTTATAAAAATGAAATACTTTGCAGTTCAGCAATTAGAAAAACGGTGATGACACACATTTTCGAGTTTGCAAGGATGTCGTGTTTTGCGTCATCCAATATTGTGGTCTTTCAGGTTGTGACACTGTAGTTTGGTAATGTCACAGGTATCTGGCAATGGTAGGATATCTTGTAGGGATAAGGGTGGGCTAGTAGGTATTTGCATGTATTTGGCGACGAGGCAGAAAAGTAGCTGCCGATAATCCAGAAAATATTATCTTTGTGTGTGGTGAAGATCAGCTGAATCCTGTACTGTGTGTAATTCAGGAAAGAAATGTCTGCTCCACCTGGGAACCAAGATACATCACCACATGGTATCCATGGTGGTTCTCAGCCATCACCTCAAACACAAGAATGAGACCTGTACAGTTGGAGAATATGAAAGTTTCAGAAGCTTTTATCAGTATGTTCATATAGTTGTTGGTACCTGCTTTCAGATATGGTGTCATATCACAGAGATACAGTGTCGAATCAGTGTTTCTGTCTTTGCCAGCAGACTGTCATAATTAGTTATTTCCTTGACAGTACCCTAAAACAGTCAGCAGTTTTTGTAACACACATGTGTTTGACAAAAATGTCAAAGAATTTTTTTTTTTTTTTTTTCATTCAGCTTAATACAAAGAGTTTAGTTTACATTATGAAGCAGATGATCATGCAGGGTGGTGCAGAGCAGACTTAAACTTTGCAGAACACAGTATTGTCATACATTGGGGGTAGGGGGCCAGAGTCTGCAGTGAGACGATGTTGCACAATTTTAAAACCTGTTCAGTGACAGTGGATCAGTGTAGTACCTAGCATGTTAATGAGTGATGAAGGGCATTTTCATATGTCAGATATCTCGTGGTCTGCATGATCGCCAAACCTCAGAGTTCTGGATTTCTTGCTGTGGGGATCCCATGCGCTTGAAAGTATGCATATACAGGAATTGTCCACATAGAATACAGGAGTTGAAGCATTCTATCCATCATGAAATTGTGACCATAAATCAAGAGCTGTTGCATGAGTTTTGGGCAGTTGTGTGAATCATTTTAAGACAATGTGTTACAAATGAAGGAGACCACTTTGGAGATGTTATCTATCAAAAGCAATAAGTAGGTAACAACTTGGTGGCATTGTATATATAACTGGTGCGTTTCGTCCCTACCTTGTTGTGTAAAATGTATTGTGTAACAATTATATATAGGTATATAAAAATATACAGTCCAACACAATCTTTGTTTAGCAATTATTATTAAAAGCTATTTATATCATATTTCACAGCTTTGGTTAAAGTAAATGGTGGCATTGCAATTGTGTAGCGCCCTTTTTAGGTTTTCACGTTTATGGATGTATCCTTGACTGGTATTTGTAATTTTCAGGTGAGACATCCCCGTTTTGTTCAGTGAACAATAATTTAATAATAGTTGCTAAACAAAGAGGTCTGTTGGACTGTATATTTTTATATATTCATATATTATTGTTCAATGAACACAACAGGGATGTCTCACCTGAAAACGTTATTGTGTGTCAAAGTTTTGGCCCTGTGTGACATATGTTGCGGTCCCAGTTATTGTGGAATCTCCAGCTGGGATAATTATTATGATAACTAGGCTGCAGGATGGATGATCTGGTTTTGATGAGTTTTCACATCACTGTCTTATCACCATGTCAGTCAAGATCAGGGTACTGTCACAAATGTATTTATTGTACTTTGCAGTGAACAGCACCAGAATAGGCGGGAATGTGGCACCGACAGCACCACCTGCTTGGAAATTGGCCATTCAGAGGACTTCAATTCAGAATCACTTGGTCACACTCAGAAGAATGCAGATAAGTGTGATATTTGTAATATTGTCTCCACTCAGAGTGATACCCCAAAAGCACCTTGTTACCACAAGGTGGAGAAACCATACAAGTGTGATTTATGTGACAAAGTGTTTGCATCTGAAGTGAATCTGAAGCGTCACTGCCGTGTACATACCGAAGGTAAGAGTCATAAGTGTGACATTTGTAACGAAGAGTTTTCTGTGAGTGCTGCTCTCAGAATTCACTCTCTGAGTCATCTGGGGGTGAAGACACACAAATGTGACATATGTCAGAGGGAATTTACTAGAAATGAAATCTTGAAAAAGCATTATATTACCCACACAGGTGAGAAGCCATATAAGTGTAATGTTTGTGGCAAAGATTTCTCTCAGAGTGCAAATCTGCAAAGACATCAACGCACCCATAGCGGGGAGAAGCCATATAAATGTGATTTTTGTTGGAAGGCATTCTCCAGAAGTGAACACTTAAAATCTCATCTTGAAATTCATGTGTGATTATGAGTTCATATCTTTTTCTTTGGTATGCTGGTTGGACTGTTTTAACCATGCTTCTTTCCATAATGAGACAGCATAGTTAGGTCTTCTGCATGACAAGTCACCAGCATTTTCATTTGGTAGTGAAAGAAACAAACCACTTAGCCCCATTAAAATTCCAGAGTTGACTGGCTCTACTGGAATTTCTTGCTATATGCCTTCAAGTACTTCAAAAAATTTTACATTTATTCACTTTTCTGAAGTTCCTAGGGAAGAGAGGATACTTTGTTTCTGATATTATCTTTCGGTTCTTAGTTTTGTGAGACTGTGATCTTCACACTTTTTGTTGCGTGATGCCATATGAGTAAGTCATGCAGGTACAGGTTGCAAGAGTGTGGTGGCCACAAACATTCTATCCTACATATGTCTCAGTCTTGAGTAGCTGTGTGAGTAATGGCAGAGTTTTACAGGGAAAGTGTGCAATATTTTTCATCTGTATTAAGTATAAAAATGGACTACTTAATGTATTGGTCAGAAACGATTTGTCATTGGAAAAAATCACTCAAGTTGTTGCCACATGGTTCCTACTTTTAGAATTGTGCATTTGGTCCTGGTGTATTGGTCTCAGAATTTGTGAGCTTTGTTGCCTACTGTGCCCTACCCGGTATTTAAATTAGCGGTACTAAGAACACGTCAGCTAGTGACAGCTAGTATATGAAGAAGTTAGAACTGACTCACCTGTACTGTATGCTGTGGTTTGGCTAGCAAATCTATCCACAATTCACTCCATAATTTATTAACTAGAGAAGAAACTAGAACAACAAAACGTTGAGAGGGAGCTCATAAAAAAGGACAGTGATAACTTCAGGAGAAACCGCAGGAAAGAAATACTGATAAGGAACATTTGGAAACTGCACTCCGTGGCCAAATTCAGGAACTGAAGAACAAGAAATTTACAGGGCAACAATGGAAGTCAGATACCGTTGTAAAATTAGGGAACTCAAAGAAGAGCTTCAAGAAACCGTGTGTCTCAAGAAAGAAGTGGAATCCGAGCGGAAGCTGCAAGAAAGAGACACCAAAAGTGAACAAGTGGAATATTCTCTTTATGTCATGGTTAACAGACTGAAGAAACAGCTTGAAGAAAAAGACAAACAGCTTCAAGAAAGCAACAGAGCCATAAGTGAACTTAAAGCCACCCTCAAATGCCAATGTAAAGAAATTTGTGAAATCAAATGTTCAGAAGCCTATTTTGAGAGGGAAAGTGCCAATAGACAGAATAGGGAACTTGCAAAAAGGCTTCAAGAAGAACAGTGCAACAATAAAAATGTGTGTGGCAGCTACCGTGCATTAACACTTAGCCTATTAATGTCATATATATATGAAGCTCCTAGTAAAGCCAGAAATTTTAACGTCGTATATAAATATGGACCTACGTTTGGCAGTGCTGAAAGCCGTCTCTTTCTATTTGCTGCACCATGTTTCAACACTGAATCGATGCAGCGTGGTTTTCGGTGTCACAGTTGTGTGTAAACAATTTGCCAGCTAGCAAGATTACCCTAATTAGCAATGAATGCGTAAGTGTCTTAAGTCTTGAAAGTGTATTGCACAGTTAGTTCAGCCTTGCATTTGGTTAGTGGAATGGAATGTGTGGGTCATAAAACTATGTTATTTTAGTAACAGGCAGTTGGGTAGCAGCTTGGTAAGGGTTGTTAGGTAGGGGGAAAGGGCATTTTCCCCAACTCCCTTGCAGAAGTTGCGACTTATGTTGGCTGAGAATTTGTTGTTCCACCCAGCAGTGGCGCTACAGTTTCGTCAATGGAAAGTGAAATTTATTGTGTGAAACGGGCTCGTCTGCTGTCTCAGAATCACATACGAGAAATCGTAATGGATTCAGACAACGACGAGAAATATTGTGCTTTTGAGGACACGGAGGATGAGCCACGCCAACCTTTCGCGACTCTCTTCCATATCGGAGCCTCCAAGCCCAGATTCTTTCGCAAGCAGCTCTGAAGATGAGGATGATGTTGGTAATGTGCAGGTCAACAGCCACAACCCTTCCTGTGGATACTGCCCCCTCAACTCTGAAGGCGTGTAGTTCACACCTTTACTGGGGCTCCCAACGGGAAAAGCAGGGAAGCTGCACAAGTAACGAGCAAGTCCACTCCACTTAGCATTCTGCTGCTGTTCTTTGCGGAAATTATTACTTTGCTGGTTGCAGAGACGAATCACTACTATCACCAGTTCTTAGAAAATTCTGATGACGGCATTCTCCAGAAAGTGAGGTGACAGAAGCGGAAATGTTTGCGTTTTTGGCTCTGACATTACAGATGGGACATACAGTTCAAGGCAGACTGAAGGACTTACTTACTTACTTACTCCATGGTGCAGAGTCCTTCTTCAGAAGCTAACTGGTCTGCAGCTAGTCAAGAAACTCCCCGCATTTCACGGAACCCGAAGGTTC
>Ga0123357_10002755_pt1 | contig 19812 bp, 15 predicted proteins | sample TergutEmb28metaG_FD_89873 | JGI IMG/M metagenome (GOLD analysis project Ga0123357, IMG submission 89873) | Embiratermes neotenicus P4 segment gut microbial communities from Petit-Saut dam, French Guiana - Emb289 P4 | ecosystem: Host-associated > Arthropoda: Insects > Digestive system > Gut ...
ACGAGCTCCTGATGATGGGTGTCAACACCCGAAACATGTAGAGCTGCCTACAGAAATGTAATAAACTGAATAAGTTGCATCTTGTTGGAAAATTATTAAATTCGATTCACGATGCACGGACCCGTGTATATGAAAGAAAAATCTATCTTGCCTGTATGGGGTTTTGAAGCTGGGACCATCCAGCCTGTAGTATTAGTACCTGTACTGACTATATAACTTGGCTTCTTAGCACAAAGAATTGCATATCCTTAAGGAATAGGGTCTTCATTCAGCAGTTGATGTTCATTCAGCTGATTAACAGTTTCCTTCACAGTACATAATAGAGCTTTCTTTCAGTCACTACAGGCCTCCCATTATAGTCCCTGTTTTGAAGCAGATCACTCACTGCACAATCCCATGCTTTGTCACTATAAGATCCATTTATTGTGAACACTCAGCCCTTTTTCAAAAGTTGGTGTTTCCACTTTTCATGTTCCCATTTGCTGTTTGGGCAGTCAGTTCCAGAGTACATTTGGTATTGGACAAATTATTATAGGGAAACACAAAGTCTTCAAACAATGTATATATTATAACAAATAAATATATATATATATATGTATATATAAAGCAATATAACAGTACAAAATAGATGTGTTAACAATCAGTACTTCTTTAGTAGTCAAAAGCAAGAACTCCCAATTATAGCCATTTCTTTCGACTAACATCTAGCCTAAATAGCCTCACCCTTTGCAGTGATAAAGTTATAATTATCAGACTGAAAGTACCCAACAAAATCTAACTTCATGCAATTTAATGACAAACATTTCCTCAACTGTCCCCTGAACTGATAACAAAACAGCCCGCAAAACTCAAAACCCACAAAATCTTACAAAACATTTACAGAACATTAACTGCACAGCTTGTCATCTCCTTGGAGAAGGGAGCTATAAGAGGGAGTGTACATGTTGGCTAGATGCTGACCAGAACAACAGTAACATTTCAAAACCCATATCAAAACCATGGAGTGAACAAGTCCCCCCACATCTTGCCCTGTGTCATATAACCCCCATGCGTGCCTGTATTTGGAAAGGTAGGTGTGGGGAATGTTGATTGATCTTGTGCTCTGCGTCTTCCTTGGAGCTGATGTTGCTTGGATTATCTGAGTTATTATCCTTCAAGCTATGGCTACATCTCTTACATTGTTTTTTTCTATAAGGTTTTTCCAGTGAAAATTTTGCATGCATTTCTTGGTTTTGTGTGCTGCCTGTCTTGATGTAATCACCCTGACATTGCTGGGTGAAGAGTAAAATTTTAACTTTCCAGGAAGGTTTGCGTGAGTTTGTTCAAGAATCTAAGGTGGGTTGATAGACAAGACTCCTCACTGGTATAGAATGTATTAATGTGGTAGAAGTTCTGCTCCTGAAGTCTGTTCATTGTCCATTGTTGGCTTGCAGAGTTACAATTTCTCAAGGGCCCTCATGCCAATCGTTTTAGGTTCGTTTACAAGATTGCGGAAAGTGACTGTTAGCTTCGTCATGTCTGTCTGTCTGCATGGAATGACTTGGCTCCCGCTGGATGGATTTCATGAAATTTGATGTGTGAGTATTTTTAAAAAATCTGTCAAGAAAATTCAAGTTTTATTAAAATCTGAAAAGAATAACGGGTTCTTCACGTGAAGACGGTACACATTTATGATCATATCTCGTGCAGTTCTTAGAATGAAAAATATTTCAGACCCAAAGTTGCAGGGAAAATCAGAACACATTTTATGTTCAGTAATGTTTTTTTTGAAAGTCATGCCGTTTATGAGATAATGTTGAAAAATATTGAAGAGCCAGACAGTCTGCAGATGACAGTGTGGCGCATGCGCTTTGCGTGCTAGATAACTAAGGCTATGTACACACTGAATATGTAATATTTATTCTCGTTCCATAGCGACAATGGTTACATGAACGTGCCTCAGTGTTACATTATACTGTATATACGTTGTCTTGTTTTACTTTGTTTTTTTTTTTATGCCTTCAAAACTACTGTGGCAGAGTTAAAAACTGAGTGAGTTACAGGTTACAAACCAGAGTAGGGAAAACTGGAAACTAGTTGTTACAGGATACAGAAAAATGGAGAAGTTTTTTTGATAAGGTAACCCATTCCAGCTGAAATATCTGCAGATGTTTTTGATTGTTACAACATTGTCACACCAGGTTGCCATATGCCAGAAGCATCAGTGGGTGACTTTGTGACAAAAAATATTTTTTTGAGCATCTAGTTTACATTCATCTTTGCTGAAGTACAGGGTGCGGCAGAAAGAACACCCCGATTTGGGAGGGGCATAGCTTCGGATGGGGAGCACGTACAGTGGTGGGGAGCACGTCGTCGAACAGCGGTGTACGTGCCGTTTTCATTGTACACCATGGCGTGGTTGGGAGAACATCGAGCCTTTATTGTTGAGGAGTTTATAAAAAATGGCGGGTCGCCGGTAGCAACACAGCGTGCATTTCGCGTCCGCTTTGCGCTTGGTCGACAGGAGGCTGTTCCTGATAAGAAAACGATTTACCATTGGGTATCAAACTTTAGACAAACAGGACAAACTTTGGAAGCTCTGAAGGAGGCAATATGACAGGAAGTTGCTGCCATTACACCTGAAATGATTCTCAAGGTCATGGACAAGTACCGAGAGAGGCTACATCAGCGTATCAATATTCAAGGCCACCACTTGAGTGATGTTTCGTTCAAAACACGTTGATGTAAAACGGCATTCTTTGTTCTTTCCAGAAATAGAAAAACATTTGCTGTATCTTCTTTGGTTTTGAATTTATTTGCTTCTCAAATAGGGGAGTTCTTTCTGCTGCACCCTGTACAAACATATGTTACAGATGCAGTCTGGGTAACCATACAAGCTTAAACGTCAAATCGCTCTTCAGCAAATTGGTGTTCCCTCTATGCAGATATGGTTCTATTCAGTGTTATGAATTATGGGTTAATTTTTATACAGGGAAGATATGAGAGAAGCAGCTAGTGTGTCAAGAGGTGGTGGACCTCGCAGAACTAACATGGTGCAGAATTCTTATGGTGATCACAGAGCCCACTCTGAAGACTGTAAGTATATCGTGGTCAAAGTTTGTGCTGGGTTTCCTCCGATCTCTTTAACCCTTTAACCTTTTGGCACCGGAATTATTTTTTAAATTTTAGCACATCTTGTATATAAAATGTGAATAATACAAGAACCAAATACATTAGAATTATGAAACAAACTGCATTTTGAAGAGAAAAAGACAGAGAGTATATACCATGTTTAAAATATTCAGTACCTTTATTTGTTGAATAAATATATAAAATGCAACGTTTAGAGGTTAGCGGTGCGGTACGGCCCCTATAGCGGTCATTAGGCATCAAAGGGTTAAGCGCCGAATTAAATCCCATCTGCCATTTGCTAACATTGTTAGGAGCTCACCATATTCTCCACGTTAGCAGGATAAGGGTTAAATACATGCCTGGCAACATCATTAACCTTTGAAACTGCTGACTGCTGCTTGTTACATCTTCCTTCTTATCGTAGTATGTCGCACAGGGTGTGGAACATAGCTAAGCAGTTGTGTTTTCATATTGCTTGTGTGAGAATATATTTAAAGATGGGTGTGATATAATTGAAGATGGTCTGTTTATCTTTAATGATATGGTAGCGGCTGGCCTGTGTGCAATTATATAGTAGCTGTAAACATTGTCATTAATTTTGAATTTTAAAACATCCCATTGCATTTAAAAATTTAAGTGGGCTTGAGTTGTGAATACGTTTTAATTTTATGTGTGTGTGTATATATATATTGTGTATCTTTTGTTTATTGGACCATGCATCATTGTGATAGTTGAAGAATAAAAGACCAACTTGATGTCACTTGCTGTTTTATTTCACTTCTTATGTGCTCAACATGTTTCGGACATTAACCCGTATCCTGCTAACGTGGAGAATATGGCGAGCTCTTATAATGCCAGCAAATGGCAGATGGGATTTAATTCGGCGTTTAAAGGTTTAATTTATCCATCATCAGGAGCTTGCGACTATTCTGTTGAATTACCACATTGGTCGTCTTGTTCTTGGTTCGATTTGTGTTGGAGATTCGGTGTGGTTGGGTTGGAGTGGTATCCGTTTTGCAGGCTTCAATGTCCGAAACATATTGAGCACATAAGAAGTGAAATAAAATAGCAAGTGACATCAAGTTGGTCTTTTATTCTTCAATATATATTGTGTATTTGGATTAATCACACACAGTCACACTGTAATTAAATTGAGGTTGTGTATGATGGGTGTCAGGTTGTGGGTACCACAGCTTGTATAATTATTCATTTCATGTACTTTCATCTTGTTTTTTGTGCACTAGTATCAGCTTGTTTTGAGCGGTGAGCACAACAGAATGTTAATAATAATATTTTTTTTTTAGGTTTGCAGTTGTTTTAGTGCTTTATGGCATCACAGTTAGGCTCTAGAGTGTGCATATTGACTTCTTGTATACTTATGAAAATTGTTTTTGTTGTTTGATAATCGTTAAAATTAATATCAGTCACAAATTTATGTGTTTGACGCCTGTTGAGTACTACATTCTTCTTACACGCCTCGTTTCTTTAATTTATCGAGAGATTGTGTTTGGAAGAAAGCTGTAGTCATGGTTATTTGTTTCACAGCTAGGCATTCCTATTATTTGATTTCAGGTTTTTTTAAAAATGTTTTGTTTATGATTTGGTATATTGTTCCGTTTGATATGTGACCTGTGTGCTTTGTCATCAAATTGTCACTGTTGGAGTGTTGGCTGACAGGTCAGGCATTTTTCTCAGGTGTGAGGTCTGGAGAAGATTCTTCATTCAGGTCCTCCAGGGTGCCAGGGAGTGTCAGAGGAGGTCATGGTGTATCACGTGGGTGCAGAGGCAATACACGGGTATCACGACATGTTGGTGCCTTTCCAAATTTAGGTACAGGGAATCATTATTGATGCAATTTTTATGAGACCTAGAATTACAGATCCTTCGAACGATACCATATTTTCCCAAAAGCAAGACGACTGTAACCTAAGATGACCCCCTCCCCCAAAAAAAAGCACGTCTGCCAAGGAAAAATTTTGTATTGAATTCTAAGTTGACCCCCCCCCAGAGTAAAATATCTGGTAAAAAAAATATTTTACTATTAATTTCACACACTTAAAACACAAAGCACGTCAAATTCTATCTACCATTACCAATCATTGTCACTGTCTTCATCTTCCTCATGCTAGCTCCTAACATTCCCATCCTCTTCACTGCCATTCCACAACATATTATCATCAGCCTCATCCATTCCATTGGATGTACAGGACTTGTTTAAACTCTTCACAGTCACTTCTGGTGAGATGTGCTGCGATTCCATTATAATCCTTCACATTGCCTAAGTAATACATTTATATTTCTTGGTTTATAAACTTAATTGAACCAATGATGATTCACAAGTTTCTCCACAGATGGTATTAGTGGTCTTAAGAATTCAAATATGTGTGCTCTGGATTTTTGTGTTGTGTCTATGGTCTGAACAGTCTGATTTCATGGCTCTTTTTATAGCTTTTAATATGTGGTTTGGTCTAGGTTATATTTTTTAGTCTTGTGTATAGTTTTTAATTTTTCAGTAGCCATTTTCATGTAACCACTTTTGAGCTAGATCTGTTCTCAGCTACAAATAAAACAAGTTACTCTTCATATGGTGTCCAGTGACTGAGAATAACTCAGTCTAAGGGTTCTCCAGGTTAGGTGCTTCTTTGCCTGAGAATGGAAACAGATCTGGCTTCTGATAGGTCATGCATCTTTAGCAAATCAGGCAATGGACAAAGCTGATAGGTCATGCATCTTTAGCAAATCACTAGGAAGGAGCCATATCATTAAGAAGAACAGTTGTAGGAAGAGAATGTACATTTACAAGGTTTGAGATATTTACAACACTGCCAAATTTTTAATCCTTCTGGAATGTGATGCAGTATTGGTGAGGAATCCAAGAAGACTTCTTGGATTGTTTGAAACTTGAGTCACCATGATTGTTGGGAGCTACTTGCCCAAAGACAGTGTTACATCCCAGAAGGCTTGTATGTTCAGACTTTGTTTAGTTTGTATCCATGATTATGGCTGTAGTTCAGTGGGCATTTGAATCTTTTGATGGTTTCTTTGATGGTGTGGGTATTATGAGTGTGGATCCTTGCTTGGGCTCCAATTTTATCAGATTCAGTGTTGTGACTGGTCTGACTGAAGTACTCACTCACTTGTCACTCATTGCTGGTTGCCTGTTCTGGTATGTCTGATTTGTTCCTGAGTGCATTCTCCCCTATCCACATGCAGGTACCCCTTCCACTGGATAATGCTACATACTTTGCGAACCCTTGTTCTGAACATGAACCTGTCCAGTGCACTTCCTCCTTCCACCTCGTAATCCTGAACATGGTGACTTCAGTATGCACTGAAACAGGATAGCTTCAGTGTACCATATGGCTGTTCTTGGAAAGCTGTAGCAGTACATATGACAAAAGTCATGTGGGGAATGTAGTATTTGTACTGTTGGTCAGTATTTCTTCACCAGGTGTATGTTCAGTGGGCGTATAAAGACAAAAGAAAGAGTTCAGCTTCACATAGGCAACATTTGACATTGTGTGACTTCTTCAGATTAAATCTGTGAACAGCTGACACACATTTTTTTGTGTTCCTGTTTTTTAATTTACCTTTGACATATTTTAGGAGTAAAATTATGAATTGGTTGCTTTTTTCTGTGTCCATTATTAATTTTACCTCTATTTCTTATTGCAATAAATATATTTAAGGACTGTTGGTGCTGTTCATTCTATATGTACACATGTCTGAAAGTATTTATTGCAGTATGCTTATAATGATTTATTATTGCATTTCAGATAGCAGGGAAGAGAGCGCTGCTGCTGCTGCTACTCACAGTGGGCGCAGTGTAATCAGCACTGGAGAGTCATTAAAAATATCTGTCCTGAATGATTCTGCCACATCTGTTAGGCGTTTTGGAGGTTTGTAGACTTGAAAGGAAAACAGGGGAAGAAATGCAGTATGTTTTCTAAGTATGAGTTAAGTAGGGAAGGAATAAGATGCCTTTGAACATCAAGTACTGAGGGTGGTGAGTGTCTGACAGTAATGGAGACCTGTAGCATCGTGGAGAGACCAAGTGAAGGAAAATAGTATATAAGAGAGCAGGCAGTGGATGGACACCTGTATGTGAGGAGTGTTAATTAGAGGGTAGAGCATATATTTGCCATAACATATCAGTGAGTAATTGTGATCCTGACCTGTTGTGGGTATGGATGGTGAAGTCCCTGTCCACGCTGTGAGGGCACATATAGGGAGTTGAGGTATAGCTCTACTCATTCTTAACCTCAGTTCTAAGTGGAGGTTAATGGTTAGCTTTATGCCCTGGCTGCTTTGTCTCCATGGAAGAAACTCCCCAGTACTCACTGAATACGATGTTTGGTGGACCCAGAACTGGTGTGGATGTTTTTGAGAAGAGTTCTCTTGCTCCTCCCGGGCATCAGACCCAAGAATGTTCAGTTTATTTTGAGATACTGATGTGGTATATGCCTGAAGAGTCAGATGAGAGCCACGAAACTTTAGGTTTGGGTCTCTTTATTATGATTTGGACCCAGGGCCTCCTAAACACAAAGGAGGTGTTTTTTTCAGTTGACATGACATTTGATTTATTCTTGCAGTTGATGAAAAATCCCATATGTAAAGCATTTCTCACAAAGACTAATGAAATATGACATATCTTGTTCGTTTCATTCTTTTTCCAACAGTTATTTCAATACATCCCAGACATTGGTAATTTGCACTTACAGTGTGCTTGTGTTAACTTGTTGCAGTTAATGCTCCAGCAGTTGCTGGCACTGGTCGGGTAGGACCTCGGCAGATGCTGCGAGTAAGTTACAGTAACCAGTCAGAGGATGAAGCCCCTTCTCGCAAAGTAGAGCTGCAGCCCAATAGAAATTTATTCAGTAAAGATACAGCATGTTCAGATTCCTGCAGTCCTCCTCCTATTACTGCTGTATCCAAGCCACCATTGCCCCCTTCTGCAGGAGTGAAACTGGATTCAGAACCAAAAACACAGCGTGTTAAGCGGCTAGGACAAGACAGTAAGGTGAAAAAACGAGAGAAGAAAGATGTTAATGTTGCAGAAATATCTAAATGTGTACATGAGAAAGACAAAGAAGAAGCAGCCATATTGACACTTCCATGCTCTCCGAAGGAAACTGAATCAGGAGGAGAAGATTCATGGGAAGATATCACTACCAGTGGAAATGATAGTGCATGTGAAGAGCTATCACCACACAGTAATACTGATTCCATATTGGATATCACATCAACAAAAGTAAAGTCAAAGATGCCTGAGAACACAGGAGAAATGCCTGAGAACACAGAAATGAAGTCAGAGATGCTTCAAAACTCAGAACCTAAGTCAGAGGTGCTTCAGAACACAGAAGCAAAGACAGAGAAGCTCCTGAACAAAGAAATGAAGTCAGAAATGCTTCAGAATTCAGATTTCAAGTCAGAGGCACTTCAGAACACAGAAGTAAAGACAGAGAAGCTTCTGAAAAAAGAAGTTAAGTCAGAGATGCTTCAGAGTGCAGAACCCAAGTCAGAGGTGCTTCAGAACACAGAATCCAAGTCAGAAGTGCTTCAGAACACTGATGTGAAGCCAGAGGTACTTCACAACACAGCAGTGAAGGTAGGGATTCTTCAGAACAAAGAAATGAAACCAGAGATGCTTCACATCCCAGAAGTGAAGCCAGATGTGCTTCAGCACACAGATGTGAATTCAGAGGTGCTTCAGAACACAGAAGTGAGGTCAGAGGTGCTACCGACATTCAGAAGTATTCCAAACAATGCCTTGAATGATGCCACAGAAGTCATGGCAGCTGTTTTGAATAAGAATGTGCCAGATGCAATAATGCAAGACCTAGAGAAAAGGTGTGTGTCTGACAGAAGTACAGAATATGCTGAACTGAAGGATGTTTCAGAAATTTGCCTTGAAAAATCTCATTCTGATACATTGGTTCAAACGAAGGCAGAAACTGTGAATGAAACTACAGAACTGACAGAGATAGAAAATGTATCACTTATTACAGAATGCAAAGAAGAGAGGCTGGAAAATGAAATTAAAATAGAAAGAGAGGAAAGATGTGGACAGAATGAGGAACGAGGGAAAGTGGATGTTACTGAAATTTTGGGAAGTGTAGCAGCAAGCAGTGTGCATGAGGAAAAGCAGCGGCCTCTCTAGTACTTAGAAAAAGGTAGAATGAAAGTGTTTGCTAATTCTAATCATTAGTAGGGTGAGGTCTGACTACCAAATTTCTCTTTTCCACATGTTGCTCATTAGGAAAAGTAGTTTTGTATGAGAAAAATAACTGCTGATCCATGCCTGATTTTAACAGGAACTGCACTTTGCACTTGAGGGCAGTAAGGGTTATTTGTAAGCGGTTCTGATGGTGGTATGTCAGGTTTCTGGACCTTTGCCTATCTTATAGTTACTCTGACCAGAATATTGTTGAAGATTTATATGTTTTCATCCTCAGGTAGGAGGTTTCTGAAGAGTTTTGTACACTAGGCAGTACATTTGTCCAGTAATTGTGATATGTACCTTGATATTGCCTCAAGTAATCTCTCCTGGAATAGATATGTATCGTATCACTGTGGCTGACTAAAAAGTTCAGACAGGGCAATTGTATCGTATCACTGTGGCTGACTAAAAAGTTCAGACAGGGCAATGTCCCTCTTGAGACTAGTTGCACTGTATAAATTTGATTTTATGCTGTCTGGATAAAATCCAACCATAAATACAATAATCTCATAAATTATTGGTTTTAAAACCATTTGCAGGCCCTGGAATAATAAATGTTTATTTGAGTTTGTTATAAAAAATGCATAATTTCTGAATTTTGCATGCACATTTTAATTACAAACAGATTCACCAATTATGGTGATGTGAATGTGACTGCCGTAGTTTTGTTTTGTAAGAAGTTAAACACTTAAGAGGTGTATTGCTATATGTATTCACAAATCATGTTTGTTAATATACTGGGAATCTGTTTTTTATTATATCTGCTTCAACAGATATTAGTCAACCTGATGATGACCCCCAAGGGTCGAAACATGTTGTAATTTTTAAACCTACAATTAAAGTTGTGTTGACGGAAATTTATATGCTATTTATAATAGACTTAAAGATATTAGTCCACTTTTGTTGCTATTCAGAGAAATTTGTTTAATAATGTATATTACTGTAACAGTGATCTTCTGGACTATAATTTTAGTATACTTCAGTAGTTATTTTGAGAAGTGTATTTTGTGTGGTATTTTTATAAATTCTTTTTGTTGGATGGTTGAGATGTATAAAGTCAAATCTTGAAGCCTGTGAACACTTGTTTGGGATCTTGACCATTTGTGGTCATTGATATTAACAAAATTGTTTTAATGTTCATGGTTGGTCTTAATGAATCATGATAAAGGGGACCTTGCGGGTGGTGATTTGGTTTCCCCCACCCCCAGCTATGGCACAAGTTACTGACAGCTTATTCAAATTTTGCCTGTCATTAATCAGTTAACTTTTCCTATTCTGACAACTGTTGTTTTCTCGTCACGCCCTCTAAATTTTGTCTGCTTTATACAAGAAAAAGTGCTGGTAGGAGTGAGTAAATATTTTCAACCACTGCCTACTCAGAGCAGGCAAACACTGTTCAAATAGCTGTAATTCTTGTCCTAGTCCTAAAGTGCAGCAGCTATCAAAATCCTCTGTCACAGAAAAACAGTATGACTAAAACAGACGATTTGAACAGAACAAAATATGTTGCAAACATGTAATGAGTTCACAGCTGATTCCTTTCATGCTCCATTAGCTCTATGGTATAAGATCCATTTTGTGTTGTGCTGTGGGAATATCTCGCATTCAGTCCTGTTTAAAAAAGAGGATTGATTGCCTACAAATTTCTGGTGAGGAAGACCCACCACACATCATTATGGAATGAGATTCCTTCAGTCATTCACTGTGTTTTGTGCTTCCAGAAGGTGTCTTTATATTATTTAAAAATAAATTTTTATGTTTTTTGAGGTTATTTAATGTTTTTATTGATAGTATTTAGATAGATAATGCAATCTTCATATCAGTTCAAGTGTTGTTCCATGCGGACAGTCACGATGAAGCTAATAATTGCTTTTCACAATTTTGCAGTCTCACCTAGAAATGTGTAATCTTTTTATTCTCTCTGTTCATGTATGGGCTGTCAAGCCTGATGTGACTTTACTTACTGGTCCCATCTTTTCTGTGTTCTTCCTCAGTCCCCACATTCTTTCATTTGAATCTGTTTTGGTATTTATCTCTTACCAGGAACATGAATCATCTTACTGTGAGTGCAATTTACATTACCCCTACTACTATTTCTACTTCTATGACTGCCTGAAATAGTAAAATGGCTTTGTTATGTATGACACTGAAGACATAATAAGATGACATCTTAGCTATTATGTTGTTTGTAAATGACAGATGGGAAAGAGAAAGTTTGTCCATATTTCTAGATCATAGTAAAATTCAGTGCTCACAGATATGGAACTTGCTAATATTTATTGACTATTTCTTCTTGTTTCCCAGAATGTTTCTTCCGATGAGAAGCATTAATGTTTAATTTAACACTGAACTGTTGGATATAATCTGCATTTTCATTTAGTCAGTTTTTATGACGATACTCAGCATTATGTCATCATGAAATTGGATACCCTCATGGTTGTGACTGAGAAGAATGCTGTATTCTGGGATGAAGTGATGTAGTCTGGTAGAAGCATACAGATGTATCAGAGAAACCTATATCCTACCTTCCATCCTTCACTGACCTTGACAGAGCCCTGACCTGGTTACACCCTGTTCCTTCATCACTCTGGGTTCTCATACATGTGATGTATACAACTGCTGTAATGATGGCAATATGAGGTTCCTTTGAAATGTCAATAAACTTACACCAGGCACTTGTTTGCAGAGATAATATATTATTGAGGGGTAATGGAATGGAAGTGCTTCAGAAAGGTTAGTCATATAATGTTTGATGGTAGTACATACATTTGAAAGAAATAAGTAAAACGAAAACCTCACAAAAGCTGTTTTTTCATCTGAGATTTAAATGAAATATCTGTAACATGAGGGGCGTAAGTCAGATGTGTGAAATTTATGTAGACCTATGTGACATAAATATAAATTTGTAATACATAGTACTACTATGAAGGAAAAATAGTATGCATCTGCTGTAGAATTTGCCATTTGATGTACTTTGCATTGATGACCTTGCAAACTTCTTGATCAGCAATTTTTTTTTTTGAATGTTACTAGCCGGGTGGTGGTCTTAAAGATTTTAAATTCCCATAGAAGTGCTAATAGAACTTAGTGTTCTGGGTTATGACGCTGTGTAGATTGGAATATAAGCGCCAATGTTTCGGAGGAATTTTCTGCTTCCGTCGTCAGGGTAGTTGGCATCATACCTGTATGACCGGATTCTTAAACGTGCGATTAATTCATGCCATAATTAGGCATTATCATGTTTGGTGAAGGGAGTTATAAAATCAATGCTAAAATAACGGATCTCTATTAAATAAGTGTGTATTGGATTATATTTCCCGCTGTGTTACGTATTGTTCGCGACCATTGGCGTCGACAATGTAAAAACACCAGGTAATATGCGACTCGTGACTTATTTCTCTTTGGATGGTAGAAAAACCTCTGTGGTGGAATTTGCTGTTTGCTGTCAATCCGTGCTCATGTTGGTAGCGATTGGTGATTCGTGTTTCAAATATGGCATACTCAGTGAATATTTCTGTGGAAGCTCCGATTGAAAATCAAATTCAGGAAATTTCATATGATGGACAGGAAGTTTACCAAACGTAAGTGATATTTAATTAATTAGTTCTGTCTTAAGTGGATATCGTTGGCATTTTTTCCTCGGGGGGAAAAGGCGGCCATAACGTGATGTTCGTCGTGCAGAGGTTAAGAATTCACTTAACGTTGCTGTCAAGCAGTATGCTTTCGTAGCCGCCCCTTTTATAAAAACTTATGCCTGTGCCACACTTTAATATAGTTTTAATGTAGCTCCGTTTTTGTATAGTTACTGAACCGTCTTTACTCTAACCTGACGTATGGAAGCGATACTGACATACGATGCAGCTCATACTTTTGTATTCTGTTTTCGTATATTTGTTGAAGTCGTGCATTCTGAGTTATATAACGGAATTCGTACTGATATAACTTTATCAAATTTATCCTTATATCATGTGGATTTTTCCTAAAATTCCCAAATTAGTCCCATGAAATTGATAATATTGATAAATAATTTATTAGTATTTTGTATTTGTTTTGTGCTGTTGAATGCTTCAGACCTTTGTCAATGTCAGAGAGTCTTGCCAAACTGGCCCAGAAGATAGATTTCAGTAAAGCAAGTACAGAAGACATAATAAAGGAAAGTGGTGATCAACAAGACAAAAATGATGAAGATTCAGCAACAAAAGAGGCTGCCACGTTCCAGTCATCTCTTTGGCCATGGGACTCTGTGAGGAATAAGCTAAGGTACTTTGCCCTATTCTGTGGTTCATAGCTGTGTTACAGAGGATATGAAACAAGGCAAAGATAACCACATGTAATATGTTTTCAAATTTAGAATGACCCTCTTTTTGTTTTTTGCATATAGAATGAATTTTATCAGTAAATAACCTAGCAATTTAGGCATTGTATTTATTTTAAATGTTTGTTTTAAATTTCAACACACAACTGCATGTGTAATATATAAAATGTTGCTTGGGAATTAGTTCAATTACATGGTAATACCAATATTTGTTTGTACTTCCATATTTATGTATCCTGTTGTAATGTTTACTTTTACTGTTGAAACTTAACAGTCCTATAATCATTCCTAATTCATCTCACTGTCATCACATTTGCTATATAGGTTGGGTGCTTTAGATGGGTGTACTGATAGCACCATGCCAGACTCTGACCTTAGAGTTGGCTATCATGATACTGTCATGTTAGTTCATTGCAATAATGTGTTCAGCATATTTCAACTGATGGCTTAATTTGACATTCAGTATGTTGTTTGAAACATATAATTATCATACAAAGGTTATGGCAATACATGTGTACATATCTGTAACATGAAAATTCTGCTAATTTATGAGATAATTTTTTATGTCAAATGTAATATGCGAAACATTACCATACGTATAATGGGTTGATATTATACAAGTTATTTTCTTACAGTATTGTGTGGTGAGTATGGTTGTTAAATTCTTCAGTTGTATGGTTATTTCCTGGTAAAAAAATGTGAGAAAATCTGTGTTTTCTGGAGCCTTCATAGTTAAAGAAGTTGATAGAGAGGAGACAAAGGATCAGGAGATACCATAACAGTTGATATACAGACACTCTTGAAGGCCATTTTAAACATATCCCTGAGATGTGTGTGTTTCACTGTTTTGTGTGTGTGTGCATTGTGCTGCTGTCTCTTGTTTTGTTTGATTACAATTACTGGTGTATACCTCATTCAGGTGTAGGTTTTATTTATTTGTTCTATACATATTGTGTTCTGTGAATTATTTAGGTATGTACCTTTCTGCACTACGTTTACTGTATCCAGTACATGGTTTATGTTTGTATGTGTATGGTCTATGTGTAATGAAGGTTGAGTGTAGCTGGAATTGTATTTTCGTACTTAAGACGTAATATTTTAATATAGCTTTAACTTTTTGTTTTTGTGATTATATTGTCTGTCTTATTACCATCTGACATTACACATGTGTAACAAACTTCAAGTCCACCCTGCTCACCACATTTTGGCGTTGCTTTGTCGTCTTAGCAGTTGCGTTATAAGTGATTACAGAGCTATGAGAGAGGTCTCATACTCACTCACTGTAATGTTGGGTCTTGTAAATACCTAGGAAATAAGTACATACATACATGTGACTTTATTTCAACAGGAATGCGCTGACAGAGGTGTGTGTTCTAGCGGATGTACTTGCCATCGCTAAAGAGAAGCGATACATGGTGTTAGATCATGTCCCTCAGGAGCCCTTGGATACCAAGCCAATGGTTCAGGTGTATGCACGCAAAAAGGTAATAAGATTTGAAGTTCTCAGAGCGGTAGCTATTCATATCGTGTGTTTTGGGATGTGACAGTGTGTAGTTTGGTAGATAGATAACAGTGTCCCAGAGCTCACGTCTGCCATAAAGACAAATGTAGCAGATTCTGAAAAAGTGTTGGTACTTATACCAAATGCATGTTCTTCCATCGCATGAGAACACAGTGAATACGGTGATGAACCTTCGGGTTCCATAAAGTGCGGGGAGTTTCTTGACTAGCTGCAGAACCATTTAGCTTCTTAACCCTTTGACGCCTAACGACCACTAAAGTGGTCGTACCGCACCGCTAACCTCTAAACGTTGCAATTTATATATTTATTCAACAAATACAGGTACTGAATATTTTAAGCACGGTATATACTCTCCGTTTTTTTCTCTTCAAAATGCAGTTTGTTTCATAATTCTAACATGTTTTGTTCCTGTTTTATTCACATTTTATATACAGGATGTGCTAAAATTTAAAAATATAATTCTGGCGCCAAAAGGTTAAGAAGGACTCTGCTCCATGGAGTAAGTAAGTAAGTGTGAGCAGGTGGTAATATTTTAAACATGGTATATACTCTCCGTTTTTTTCTCTTCAAAATGCAGTTTGTTTCGTAATTCTAACATATTTTGTTCCTGTTTTATTCACATTTTATATACAGGATGTGCTAAAATTTAAAAAAATAATTCCGGCGCCAAAAGGTTAAGAAGGACTCTGCTCCATGGAGTAAGTAAGTAAGTGTGAGCAGGTGGTAATAAGGAATATTGATACATAATTGTTGTTGCTTAGTTTGCAAAACCTAAGGTTCACAAATCACATGACGTGGTTTTAGAGGCCCACATGGAAACAATGGGAATTCACACCATCATTATCACACATACTGTATATTATGGTGATTTTAAATTGGTCATTAATAAATAGGGGAAGGAGACAAATATTCAGCAATGGAAGGAGGACACAGGCATTCAACAATTTGCAGAATACAACCAGTTATACATCCTGTGAACCTAAAATTGTTCCTTGGAAAGAGCATGAAGAAAAATTAATAATTTTGAAGTTTAATTTCATGTAGAAATTCTATCACAATTAGTAAGAAATTAATTTGAAAGAAGGTTATCTTGTAGTGAATAGGGTCATTTATAATTCCTGTTAATGTGTATGTGTGAATAAATTGAAAATTTTTTGGGTAGTAGGTATAAGTACTTCCCATAATTTGTTGTTAGATTTCTCACATTCATACAGCAGTTTGCACACTGGATATTATTCTAGGCCCTGGCTGGTGCAGCCTCTGTACTTGTGGCAGGAGCAGAGCGATTGAGAGCCTCACAAAATGAATTGGCACGCAATCGAACTACACCTGATTTCCACATTGAGCTGCTCAGACTGCGTCAGAACTGGAGGCTCAAGAAGGTCTCAAACTCAATCATCGGTGATCTGAGTTACAGAACAGGTATGTTTTCTTTTGCTGAGTCACAGTTGCTGGTAATAATGGTTAGCTCTGAATCATTCCTCAAGTCATATATTGTTGTAATGTTCGTAGCTGGTTCCAAGTATGCACAGACGGGGATGTTTGAAGTAACAAAGGCTGAAGAAGAACCCCAGACCACTGGAAGCCCTCCTCCTTCACCTGGAGCTGGGACAGGTGCAGGACCTCCTAAATCAAGTTCTGCCCTGCGAGTGACTGTACCCAGTGAGCTGCAGGGTGTTGCATACATAGAGGTGCTCTGTCAGAAAGGTTAGTGTCAACACATAAGATGCATGTGTCAGGATTTGTTACTGTCATCACCACTCCCACATTACTTTCAAATGTTGGGAAACTGTAACCCAGTAATACAGTGTCATCCCAGAGGACCTGAAACCTCAACAAGTCTGATATGGAACCATCAAACCTTGCACAGGTTACATTCTCTTTTCCAGCATCTTCATTATTCTCCAGTGTTATCCATGTTCCAGGAGTTAGTACAGCATTGTAAAGTAACCAGCAAACCAACAAAACAAAAAATATACAAGAAAGATAGTGATAAGTGTGCATGATGTGTTCAGACCAAGAGGACCTGTGTAGCGCAACTATAAACCTCCTGGGCTCGGGTCCGACAAGTACTAATCCCGATGTGCACTGGCAGCAGAAGTTGGAGGCAGCACAGAACGTTCTTTTCTGCAAGGAGCTGTTCAATCAGCTGGCAAAAGAAGCCGTTCAGCTGCAGGCACCCATCCCGCATATGGTAGTTGGCAACCAGATCATGGCAACGGTACGGAGTGACATAAGTACACAGAATTTGTCATTATATTACAATATGTAACAAAACCTCATATTTATTTTTCTGGAATATATGCTTTTCAGTAATTTACATAGTTTTTGCTCAATCCTAATTTTTGTACCATTTCAGTGATTTTTACCTCCCACAGAATATGTCATTTAATTTGGATTTTCCAAATTTTGCATTTTTTTGTGTGATTGATTAGATTTGTTTTTGTTTTTTGCCTGTGCCGGTGAATCACTGACCATCTTGCCAGCATTTTACTTTTAATACCTGATTGTATAGAAGTTGTGCAATGTTTATCACCACCACCACCTAACCTGTTACCTGAGTTTGCTCCATGTTATTGCACTTGAATTTTTGTGTTTGCTAAGGCATGATGACAACATAAAAAGAAAGAACAATATTTTCTTAGAAAAAAGACTTGTCATACTGCTGGACATGGACAGGTTCATGGGGATGAATTGCCTTGGCAAAACAACTTGGATTATCGGTTTCAACTCAGATGTGACAGTCAGAATCCGTACTGAGGCAAGCAGCAAGTAAGCTTCTGTGCAGAATCTTTTTTGGTTTTACACTGCATCATAATGCTGTATGTTTTAGTTTATCAGAGCTGTATCTTGTAACTCTGTTTATGCATTGCTTAATAATCTGCCTGCATTATTTGACAGTTGTTTAAAAGGTGCAGGTAAATTTACGTTCTTTTCACTTCCTGAAGTTTACAGTCACCTGTGATTCACACCAGAATAGAATACTAGAATAGTGTAAGCGCAGTGTTTCACGTTATTAGCATCATTAACACTCTCACTACCACACCTTTTTAGAAACGCTTGAACCAGTATAATTTACTGTTTCCAAAATCCACCTACTTACATGTCCAGTACATTTTGTACTGCTGTTGATCCTCATTTTCACTTCCGTTGCATGTGGGTGTGACTTGATCCTTTTTAATTGTGATCGGTGACTTATAATTCAATGAAGTTCATGTTGTCCGTTATAAGTGGGTCACTGTCACCACGGCATGGTGCGTGCTGAGGTTGCAGATGGAGAAACAGCCTCAAATATAGAGGGTAGCTGCGAATATATTGAATAAGCAGTCACGGACAACTGACAAGGGGTGTTCCTTCAGCTTGGGTTTTGGGCGAGGTGTTAATGACTCCTCATCATAAAAACGTATCCTTTTACGAAATGTTTGCAAGCGCCTCGGGCCTGGACTGATTCTCCAGTACTATCTAAGATGGATTTATAGGAAGTAGGATGTGGGGGTATGGACTGGATCAAGCTGGCTCAGGATCGGGACAGGTGGCAGGCACTTGTGAATGCGGTAATAAACCTTTGGTTATAATAAAATGTGGGGAATTTCTTGACTAGCTGAAAACTGGCTAGCTTCTCAAGAATGACTGCTCCATGGAATGAGTAAATAAGTAAGTGAAGTTTGTGTTGTAGGTGCTTCCTGGAATCCAACTGATCATTGGGCTGTGTCACAGTACAGGCAGTGACAAGAAAACAAACACAGCACCTCCACAGAAATCGGAACATGATCATGTTTTGGAACACTCACTGCATCAGCTTCTGCGGGAAGTACATCATAAGAACACGCATCACCCATTTCCTCATCCCTCTTCAGGACCCATAGGTCCAAGCAAACGGCGATGCTTAGCAGGACCAATGGCAGCTGACAGATATGAACTGTTGGAGATGACTAAGAGGTACTGAATGGATGCCTAGTGTTAGGAAGTTATTGAAGTGTAATATGGACATTGTGCTGGTAACTGCTGCGTCACACATGGTTAACTATTAATTGACGAACAGAATAACTCAACCTCATTAAATGTATATCCATTTTGTACAAAAGTGAAAACACTGCCCTGCATTGGGCAGCTCTTTGTTACTTCACATCAGGTGTACCTGTCATTCACTGTGGTGCTCAGAAAGCTGAATGACTGTTATAGCTGACGCTTACCATGACCTTTATTATGCAGCCCCAATTTAAATTGCGGTCTGCTGCACGTCACTCAAGACATTTAATTGTGACACCAAGGTGTTAACTGGAACAGTGCTCTGGCTGCAGCAGTAATCTGCGGTTTAAAAGGGAATACACTGACGGTTCAATTTAATAGTGCTCTGGCTGCAGCAGGAATATGGGGTTTAGAAGGGAATGCACTGATGGTTCAATTTAACGGTGCTCTGGCTGTGGCAGGAATATGGGGTTTAGAAGGGAATACACTGACGGTCCAATTTAACGGTGCTCTGGCTGCTGCAGGAATGTGGGGTTTAGAAGGGAATACACTGACGGTTCAATTTAACGGTGCTCTGGCTGCAGCAGGAATGTGGGGTTTAGAAGGGAATACACTGACAGTTCAATTTAACGGTGCTCTGGCTGCAGCAGGAATGTGGGGTTTAGAAGGGAATAC
>Ga0123357_10002756_pt1 | contig 19808 bp, 18 predicted proteins | sample TergutEmb28metaG_FD_89873 | JGI IMG/M metagenome (GOLD analysis project Ga0123357, IMG submission 89873) | Embiratermes neotenicus P4 segment gut microbial communities from Petit-Saut dam, French Guiana - Emb289 P4 | ecosystem: Host-associated > Arthropoda: Insects > Digestive system > Gut ...
GCGTGGAACTCGTTCCAGCAAAATAAACCTTGTCCGTTCTCGAACATAGCCTGAGAAACCTCATTGGTTTTACCGGTTGCCGACCAGCTCCAAAACAGCGATTTGTCATATAAAATATTGGTTATTTTATTGAATATATTTACAGTTTTGTCGCTGTAAAAAGTAATCTCCGGAATGTCGTCCGCATTTTTTGTCGCAAATTTGACTCCGCCGCCGATAAGGCTTATCGCAATCATATCGCAATAGCCTAAAAGCCCATACCTATCATTTTCGTCCCATTTTCCGTCGCCGTTTAAGTCCTGCGACACGGCTTTGCACATAGTTAAAAATGCGTCCATAGTCCATTTTTTATCCTGCACAAGCTGATATGGATTGCCGAGTGCGTAATCCTGTATCATTTGCTTGTTAAATAAAAGTATGCCGACGGATTTTTTATACATCGTGCCGATATCCCCGGTCACTTCATATAATTTATGCCCGATAGACAAATCGCTTACTGAGTTTTGGTCCCACCACGGCTGCGTTAAATCAAGGTTCGGCACGTTGAAAAGATCGTATAAATCCCCTTCCTGAGACAGGGTTGCGTTGTCAAACGGATCGTTAAAAGCAACGTCGTAGGCGTTATCCCCGGCTTTGACGGCTTTTCTTACATTTGTAACATGCGCTCCCTGATCGACCGGTACAGGAACGATTTTGATATTAAACATATCTTCTATTTCCATATTCCTCTTGTACACCGCGTCGTTTATCGGGTCTCCGTTCTGTTCCTCACAGGTAAAATCAACGTCTAACCATGTCGAATTGCCCGTGTTGTTTACGAGAACGGTAAACTGTTTCCCGCCCCAGTCAAAAGGTTCTGCCGCCGCCTTGTATTCTGTGGTTTCCGGCGAAGTAGTCTGAATTTCCCCGCTGTTGTTTGTATTATTGTCCGAAGAAGTACCATTATTATTTGCATTATTCGCACTGTTTGCGCAGGATTGCATAATCAAAAGCAAAAATATCGAGATAATAAGTAAAATTGCGGTTATTTTCTTTTTAGTAATATTAATCATACTTGTTTGCACGCTCCTTATAAATTTTTTGGAAGCAAAAATTAAAAATAAATTAATTTTTGTTTTAACCGATATAATTATTATACACATATGCCAAAAAAAGTTTTGGTTTTATTATTTGATTTTGGTGAATAATATATTAATAAAAATGTAATTTTTATTAAATTTAATATAAATTTAAAATTTAGTGTTGACTTTTAAAATAAATGTGGTAAAATATATAATAGATCTATTCTTAAACTTTTCTTAAAAGTAAGTCGAAAAAAGAGGATGAAAAAAAGATGAACAATATTGCAGCCATTGAGCGCGTCGAAACCGCGGAACACTTCGGGAGCATCGGCGGCGAACATGAAATCGAGGAAAAAGCGACCGTATTGATTGTAGACGACATGGAAATAAACAGAATGATTCTCGACGCCATACTTTGCGAAAATTATAATATTGAGCAAGCAGCAGACGGAATAGAAGCTCTTACAAAACTTTTGGGAGGTATATGCAAACCCTCTCTTGTTTTGCTGGATATAATGATGCCGGAAATCGATGGATTTGAAGTGCTGGAAACGATGAAAAAAAATGACATAACAAAAAATATCCCGGTTATATTTATCACCGCCGCAAATCCTACCGAAAACGAGGCGAAAGGATTAGCGGGCGGAGCTATAGATTATATAGTCAAACCTTTTGTAAACGATATAGTCAAGCTCAGGGTGGACAATCAAATCGAACTTTCGCGTTACCGCGAAAATTTGGAGCATGTAGTAAATCAAAAAGTGAACGCCCTGACTTCAACAAAGGAAAAAATGCTTTCGGCTATGGCGACGGTTATAGAATTCAAGAGTCTTGAATCGGTGGAACACGTCAAGCGGACTTCTATTTTAACCGGAATGATAGTGGATATTTTGCTGAAAAATCCAATGTTCAGAGACGAACTCATGAGAAAAGATTACCGTATCATGATAAAAGCCGCGCCTTTGCACGACGTCGGTAAAATCGCGGTGCCCGACCGTATACTCCTGAAACCCGGCAAATATACCCCTGAAGAATTTAAAATAATGGAAACTCATACCACAAAAGGCAGCGAGATAATAAAAAAGCTTTTACTCGACGACGAAGAGGATTTATATCTGCGCCACTGTTACGACATATGCCGTTATCATCACGAACGCTGGGACGGCAACGGGTATCCCGACGGTATGAGCGGCGAAGATATTCCGCTGTCCGCGCGTATTGTCTCATTAGTCGACGTTTACGACGCTTTGGTGAGCCAGAGAGTATACAAGCCCCCGTTTACGCACGAAGAAGCCATGCAGATTATAGAGTCGGAAGCCGGAACAAAATACGACGCGCGCATAGTCGAAGCCTTTTTGGCAAAACAGGATAATTTCAAGAAGATATATAATTTATAATTTATATAAATAACGGGAAAAATTCCCCGTTATTTTTTGTTTAATTAAATTTTAAATATGTTCTTTTCAAACGGCGTTATATTAACGCTGTAATCTTTGCCGTTATATCTGACTTTTATTGAATCTATATCTTCTTCCGTATATAATACGGCTTTTGTCAGCTTATTTTTTTCCCATGATATATCGACTGTGATATTATTCCTCGCTCGGAGTCCTTTTACGTTACCGTCTTTCCATTTGTCCGGCAAAGCGGGCAGAAGTTCTATAACGTCCTCATGGCTTTGCAGGAGCATTTCGGCAATCCCCGCAGAGCCGCCGAAGTTTCCGTCAATCTGAAACGGCGGATGAGCGTCAAATAAATTCGGGTATGTACTTTTGGACAATAACTGTTTGACATAATCATACGCCCTGTTTCCCGATTTAAATCTCGCGAATAAATTTATAACCCATGAACAGCTCCAGCCCGTATGCCCGCTTCCGTTCGCGAGCCTGATTTCAAGGGATTTTCGCGCCGCTTCGAAAATTTCCGGTTCTTTATCTTGTGTGATATGCGTCCCGGGATATACGCCGAATAAATGCGACAGGTGCCTGTGACCGGGTTCCGCGTCTTCAAAATCTCTGTACCACTCCATCAATCTGCCGGTTTCTTTCGAAATCTGATACGGGAAAAGATTTTCGAGACGTTGTTCAAGCTGTTTTACAAAATCCGTGTCTGTGCCGAGTATTTTTGCCGCTTCTACAGTATTTGTAAATAACTGCCGGATAATCGCCATGTCGCATGTCGAACCTTTTGATACAGGCGAATTTTTCTTTTCGCCGTTTTCGTCGCTATATATAAATGTATTCTCTGGAGAAGTCGCGGGACTTGTCATATATTTATTATATTTTTTGTCTAAGTAAAGCCAGTCATAACAGAATAACGCCGCGTCGCGCATTACATGATAATATCTGCCCAAAAAATCATAATCTTTCGAGAACAGATAATGGTCGAAAATATGCAGCGACAGCCACGCTCCCCCAAGTGGCCAGTACGCCCAAACGGGATGTCCCGCCGCAGGCGCGCTGTGCGCCCATACGTCTACGTTATGGCAGGCTGTAAATCCCCTGCAGCCGAAATGAATCTGCGCGGTTTTTGCGCCGTGCTGCGACAAATCGTTCAGCAGGTGAAACAACGGTCTGTGACATTCTGCGAGATTGGTGTTTTCGGCTAACCAGTAATTCATTTCTGTATTTATATTTGTAGTAAGATTGCTCGACCACGGCGGTTTGATTTCGTCGCACCATATCCCCTGCAGATTTGCCGCGAAAGAATTTCCCCTTGAAGACGAGATTAACAAATATCTGCCGTACTGGAAATATAAAGCGATAAGCTCCAAATCTTTTTCGCCGTCAAATTCCTGCTGTCTTATGTCGGTGGGCTTGTTGCTGAAATTGCCGTTATACTTTTGAGATTTATAATCCCCGCCCAAATCTAATTTTACCTGTCCGAATAAACGTTCATAATCTTTTAAATGACGCGAAAATAATTTGTCATAGCCTTTATCAGCCGCGCTTTTGACTTTGTTTTCCAACTCGCGGATAAAATCCCTGTCCGGCATCTTATCGAATTTAACAAAGGACGTTCCCGACGCCATTACAATAAACGCCGAATTTGCGTTTTCTATTTTTAATTCGCCGTCTTTATTTGACGATATTTTCCCGCCGTTCGCGAGGATTTTTAATCTTGCGGCGAACCTTACGCCTTTGGGATTTTCGGACTCGTCGTATATTATGGAAGCGATGTCGTCCGAATGATAATGCGGGTCGTTTTGAATAGGAGCGATTCCCGACAATTCTACTGCGTCCGACGATACCGTCTTCACGGTATATCTCAACTGCGAATCAAAACTTGCCGTGAAACTTAAACTTGCGGGCTTGTCCGCAGTAAGCCTTACTGCCATGATTTTATCGGGATATGATATTATCGCTTCGCGTTTATAATTTACATTTTTACATGTATAAGTCTGGCTGTACTCGGCTTTTGCCAAATCAAGCTGTCTGACATAATTAGAAACATCTTCGGCTTTATGCGCAAAATCAAGATATAAATTGCCGAGTGCGAGATAGCTTTGAGTGTAATGACCGAGCATTTTTTTCTCCATAAGAGAATTTGCCTCGGTATATTTTCTGTCGTCGATTAGTTTTCTTGCGGCGGGTATAACATATTTTGCGCCTGTGTTCTGCTGTTCGTCGGGAAATCCCGACCATAACCTGTCCTCGTTGAGCGCGATTATTTCTTTGTCTGTTTTACCGTAAATCATCGCTCCGGTTTCGGAATTTCCGAGAGGCAGAGCTTCAGTCCATTTTTCCGCGCTTTGAGCGAACCATAATTTTAATTCTGTTTTTGTCATGAATCCAATAACCTCCGTATTTATTTATAATTTTCACGCTTTGGCCTGCGGGGATTCGGGGGACACACACATAAATTCAATTCTGTTGCCGTCCGGGTCTGCACACCAGCACTGGGAATTTTTGTCTTTGCCTACAGACGGACCGGAAGTTATGACAATATCTTTGGATTTTAAAAGTTCTGCGATTGCGTTGATGTCATTTACTCTTATGCAGAGATGATTATAACGCTTATCTCCGTCTTTGATTTGTTCGGGTTTGGCATAGAACAATTCTATAAAAGAATTGTCCGCGAGTTTTACATATTCTATCCATGGATTGCCGTTGTCGTCTCTGATTGAAAAAGCGTGCTTGAAATCAAGTTTATTGCAGTAGAAGTCAAGCATTTTGTCCATTTGTGCCGTGCTGTATGCCGTATGCGCTATTCCTAAAACAAGATTGTTCATTAAATACACCTCACTATATTTTTATTTTTTACTTTTAACATGAATTGATGTTTTGTGCGAATTGCAATCCCCTGTCGTCGCATCCAACGTGGTTTTGTAAATTCCCACATAGTTCGGCGACGCCCCCCCTTTCAAAAGGGGGCTTTGGTGCGTCATGCGATTCGCTTTTATTTATCTGCGCTCTCTTATCTCGCTTCTGCCTACAAGCCAATCAATCGAGACATCAAAATAATCCGCTATAGCAACCAAATCTTTTGACGGAATATTTATTTTCCCGTACTCTATTTTTTGATAATGGTGTTCTGTACAACCTAAAAATTTAGCCATATTAACTTGTGTTAAATTTTTTTCTTTGCGTAAAATTTTCATTCGTTCGCCAAAACCAACCATATAGACCTCAAAAAATATTTAAAAAATTTTTTAAAAACGCTTGACAACTCATATAATGATGTGATATAATAATATCAACACCTCATAAAATAATGTTGTTGTATAAAATAAGGAGCGAAAAATTATGCCAAATTACATAAAAGATATATTCAGCCGTATGGATTTACAGCAAATTCGCGAATTTTTATTGTATGAAACCAGCCCTGTCGAAATTGATACCCGACCATATGAAGAACGTCTAAAAGACGACAGCGAATCAATAGTTGAACGTTTAAAACAACTATATCCCGACGAACGCGAGTTTGATAAAGCTATGTCAGATTACGAAAACGCAGTCGCGGCATCTGAAGCCGTCTATCTGGAAATCGGAATGAAAGCCGGCGCAAGATTATTATTTCAACTACTGTGTCAAGATTAAACCACATCACACACATAACGTGCTATGTCAAACGTTTTTTCGACTATGTAAATCGTCCTTTTATCGACGCAGACAAATCCGAAATCCTCATACATTTTCATCAGCTTTTCCCTGCGGCTGTCAGTGTCGAGCCGCAAAGTTCCGATATTTTTTTCGCGGCATTTCTCAACGGCAAACTCAAGCAACGCCGTCGAAATCCCCTGCCCTGCCGCAAAACGTTTTACCGCCAGTTTGTGCACAAATAAAGACTCGCCTTTTTTTACGTCAGCCCAAATCAACGGGTCATAATCAGGCAGAGCCACGCTGCCCGCCGGATTATCGCCGATATATGCGATATAAAAATCTTCTAATGAAAATTCTTTTGACAATCCCCGCCATGAAACGCGCTGTTTACTCCATAACGATTTGTTTGCGCTGTCAAGCCAGTTTACAACGTCAAGATATATGTCCTCAATTATGGGAATATCTTTTTCTTCGGCGTGTTTTATTGATATTTCGCTCATATAACCACCACAATCGATTTCATTTTTTGGTCTGTTGCGGGCATATCATTATAATCGCGTTTGACTGACACTATCCGGTCAACGACGTCAATACCGCCTGTGACCTTGCCGAACGACGCGTACTGCCCGTCTAAATGCGGTGAATCTTTCACCATTATAAAGAACTGCGAACCTGCGGAATCCGGATCGGATGTGCGAGCCATGCTTAAAACGCCGCGCTCATGCTTCAGATTGTTCTCAAATCCGTTAGACTTAAACTCGCCTTTTATCGTGTGTCCCGGTCCGCCTGTACCCGTTCCGTTCGGATCTCCACCCTGTATCATAAAATTTGGAATAACTCTATGAAAAATCAATCCGTTATAAAAACCTTTATTTACAAGATTTATAAAATTTTCAACCGTAACCGGCGCAATATCGGGATATAATTCCGCCGTTATAACTCCGCCGTCCTCCATTGTGATTTTTATGTCTATTGTCTTTTTCGTTTTATCTGTTTTATCCATGACCGTAAACCTTTCTGAAATTATAATTGTTATATAAAATTTATCTTGACGAATATTATGCTTATTTTCTAACTGATATATTTTTTAACAAACTCAATGGGATGTTGCGTCCTTTGTGCTACCTCATCAATACTCATACCTTGTTTTTGAAACTTTTTAAATACACTTTCCATACTCTCTGCAACTTCTATAATATGAAAATCAGGGTCATAAAACCGAATCACTCTTTGTCCCCAAAGATATTCCTTTGTTGTGTGTAAATATATTATATCGTCAAACTGTTCTAAATGTTTCACGATTTCATCAAAGTTATCTTCTTCAAAATATAATTCATGGTCATTACTTTTGTAAGCAATATTGAAATCATTTACACCTATTAATCCGCCGTAATCAGCCTGTATAGCAAAAACAGAAAATTCATTTCCAAACGCTATATTGACTCCTAAATCCAAAGTAACTTTTTGGCGCAATACTTTCTCATAAAAAGTCCGTGAAACATTATGGTCTTTTACAGAAATAATCGGACAACCAAATCTCATTAATGATACCTCTTTCTTTCGTCCAAAATATAAATAACCTACGTTTTACCCAATATAAATTATATAGCATATCTATTTAATTCTTCTGCACTCTATATAAAATCTCTTATCGTCGGCTTCTCCCATTGAAAAAGTTTTACGCGGAAGAACACCGTCTTTTTCGATTGTCGGGAATAAATCCGACTTCTGCATTGTGCTGAAAATAAACCCTATCGCGTTTTTATGTTTCGCAAATTCGATTGTTTCAAACTTTCCGTGAACATAATCTATTCTCCCCCCTACCCTGTTAAGATAGTCGTCCAAAAAGATTTGAAGCGTTTTCACGGGAAGATAATACTGCGGATTATTCACGTATATTTTTCTGGAATTTCCGCCGAAGTACACATCAAATTCCTGATAATTTTTACCTGACGGCACATCTTCTGAAACATCATAAATTTTCTTCATATTTTCGATAACGTCTGACGGATTAACGTCGAATAAAATCCTGTAAATCGGTTCAAACTCAAGGGACTTGTCATATATATTTACGATTTCCGCAAGCGCGTATCTTGCGGGGTGATTTATATATTCTTCTTTTGGCAGGGATTTCTTGACATTTTCCCAACACTCTTTCGCCGTCGCAAGAGAATGATTGCCGTTGCCGACCGCAAATAGTAAATTGTCGTGCTTAAAAGTATTGAGCGTATTTTTCACAAAATCTATGTTTGATTTATCGAGATTATACGCCTTGATTTTGCCGCTGTTCTGCATTAATTCAAAGTCGTAAACTTTTGTCAGATTTGCGGCGTCTTGCCTCAAACCCGACATCAAAACATCTTTTTCGTCATTGTATAAAATCATAACGTGCGGCAATTCAAACAGAGAGTTTTCGCGGATTTTCACCCGCGGCGGTATTCTTGACGTAACTGTTTCTTCGGTGCAGCGGATTTTTAACCGCGATTCTTTTTTATAGTCATACTCTTCCAAATCGACTGCTCCTACAACGCCGAATCTTTTTTTCCCGCTCTTTAGCACACGCTCTATGAAAAACATAGAATTTTTATAGCATATCAAATCTTTTTCATATGTCCGCATATTTTCAGCTATACTTTTTATTCTGGCGTTTTTTTGTTCTTCCGACTCAATCTCCAAATATATCTCCGGGAAAATCACGTTTAACGCAGACATGCCGTCCCCTGCTGTTTCTTTTACTCTGTTCCAGTACGATATGTCGGACGTATATTGGTCGCAGGCGATTACGCCCCACTTTGCCATCAATTCGGGATTATCCGCAAATTTCGGCAGCAAAATATCGGTTTCTTTAAAGCACATATTATAAATTTCTCCTTAGGAATTAATTAAATCTATTATGCCCAGACTCTTTTCGTCAACTTCGATTTCAACATCTTCACTGTAATTCACGCCCTCCAATCCGAAACCGAAAAGATTTATAAAATCGTTTCTGTACCCGTCTAAATCGGCTAATTCGCGCAGATTATCGTCGGTGACTTTTTCCCAGCGTTCCGCGACTTCCTGCTGAACGTCATCCCGCATTTCCAAGTCGTCTATCCTGATAAACCCATCTTTGTCGGTTAAATCATGCCCGTCCGCAATTTTCTTAAATAGTCTGTACATTTGCTGAACACAGTTTTCGTGCAGATTTTTTTCTTTCATCACTTTAAATAAAATAGAAATATACAGGGGCAATACGGGAATCGCCGAACTTGACTGTGTGACAACGGCTTTGTTGACTGATATATAAGATTTAACTTTATATTCGCGATTCAAATTATCGGCTGTTTGTTTAATGTGATTTTTAGCTTCTCCTATTGAGCCGTTCAGATATATGTCATGAGTAACTTTCGGACCTATATAAGAGTATGACAACACAATCGCATTATCTCTTAAAAGACTGTTCTTTTCAAGAATATCAACCCACAGTTTCAGATCTTCGCCGCCCATAACATGCACGGTGTTTTTGACTTCTTCGTCTGTGGCGGGCTGAACTGTGACTTCGTTCATTTTATAATAAGTCAAATCTATGCCTTTTGATTTATATTCTTTGCCTATAGGTTTAATCACAGACATATATTTTTCGCCGGTTTCGGGGTCGATTCTGTTGGGTGCGCCGATACTGTAGACAATCATATCAATTTTTTTCAAATCACTTTTGATTAAATCGCAGACTTTTTCTTTTGTCTGATTTGCGAAAGCGTCTCCGATTATTGTTTTAAGATACAGATTTCTTTTGTTCGCTTCTTTCTGATAAGCCGCAAGATTATACATTCCGGCGGTTGCTGTTCTGTTCCGGTCTTTCTGTGCATTTTTCTCAAAGATGATCGCGATAACGTTTGCGTCAAGCGCAAAAGTCGCCGTCATAGCAGAGGCAAGCCCATAACCCGCAGCAGCTCCGATGACAAGAACATTCTTTACGTCCGGCAGATTGATTTTGGGATTATCCGAAAGATATTTTATATTATTTTCAATATTCTTTTCGCAGCCTTTTGGGTGTGCGGTTGTGCATATAAAACCTTTTATTTTAGGTTCAACTATCATATTACATTACCTCTGAATTCGTTATATTTTATACTTTTATTATACATCACTATTTAAACGATTATATTAATATTTTTTAAATCTTTCGCATTATTATAACAATTACTCCATATTTAAAGTATATATTATATAATTATAATTGCTTCGTAAAAAATATAATATAACTGAGGAGAATTTTATGTCAAAGAAAATTTTTAATATTATAATTGTTTTATTATCGGCGGCGGTTTTATTGCTGTTGATTGCGGCTTTACTAATGTTCCTGAAATCCAATACCGGAAGTTCAAATTCGGGAAACGACGTTATAGACAACGTTACCGAAACATCTGCGGAACCGACCACGGAAGCTCCCGTAACCCCGGATTATCCGGAGTACGTTTTACAGCAGGGTCCGCTTCAGGATCCCGCGGATTTTCGCGGAACCGACTGGGTTGTTATCGGCAAAGACGGCTACCTCTATGAAAACGGCTACATAAACGAATATTTGGGAACAGCTCCGAAATATGTGAACGTCACAGACGACCAGCTCCAGTCAAGAGTAGATAAATTAAAATATATTCAAGATACGCTCTTTAATAGAGGCGTCGCGTTCTGCGTTGTTATAACGCCAAGCAAAGGAGCGAATTTGTCGCAGTTTATTCCTGATTATTACAAAGCAGACCATATCACTCCGGTTGGATATGTGCGTCCGTATATAAGATTCAAACAGTTTCTTACAGACAAAGGCGTGTATTTTGTAGATTCCGAAACGGTGCTTAAATCTGTCGGACTGACAAACACCTTTCCGAAAACTGGCACGCATTGGAATAAACTCTCTTCTTATGAGGTAACCCGCGAGATAGTTTCCGAATATGAACGTCAAACCGGCATACAAGTCCAGCATCTCGCGTCTCACGGGATAATATCATCAAAAACCCCGTGCCCGTTTAATGCCAACGAACAGGATATTTTCGGCATACTTATGCAAAGCAATCGGCAGGACATGAAAGACGCTATAGTGGACGATGAATATTACTGGCAGGATGCGTATCTGACTGACACGACAAATCCGAAAATCGGGCACATGATTATTCAGGGCGGCAGTTTTACCGGAGATCTTAACTATTATTTCGGCAATTTACAATTAGCTTCAGGCGTTCAGTCATATTATTACAACAACGGCGGAAACGTTAATATAAACTGGCAGCATCAACTGCGGAGTTCGAAGTTTGTTTTACTTGAAGTAAACGAGCAATTTATATATAATATGGGCGGCGATGCTCCGGCGTGGGCGGAAAACGACATAAATATTCTGCCTCTTGGAAACAATATAGTTGATTCGCTGTATGACTATCTTGTGGCAAACCCGTCAACCTGATTTAAACCGCAAACGTAAATTATAAATATTTTATTAGAGAGGGAAATACTTCCCTCTCTAATTTTATTCTGATTATATTTATATTCTATTTGGGAATCCTGCATAAAAAAGATTGATTTCACAAATAATAGAAAAATGAAAAATATAAAATCAGGCAGGGGAAATAGTATTATGTTTGATTTATGGCGTTACGGCAAGGTCACAAGAGAATTCAACAGCACTATAAATAAATTTGACGAAGTAACTTTAAAAAACATAAGAAAATATCTCGGTGATAATTCCGACGTAACATATCAGGAGATAAAAATAAATAAGAAAAATATGCCCGTCGTTTTTATAGAGGGTTTAGTAGATATAAATCTGTTCAACAACACGGTTCTTAAACCTATAAAATCAGACGATAAAATTCAAAATTCAAAAGACGACGCGGAATTTTTTATTAATATAAAAAATATATATCACATAAATTCTTTTATAAAACAGGATATTTCGGAAATACTAAACGACATATTAAACGGTTCCATCGCAATTATTTCGGATGAAGAAAAAAAAGCCATTATGTTCGACGTAAAAGGATTCCAGATGCGCGGACTGTCGGAACCGTCAAACGAAGCTGTAATAAAAGGTCCGAAAAGCGCGTTCATTGAAGTCCTGCGGGCAAATACCGCGCTTGTAAGACGTTCAATTAAGAGCGTGGATTTGAAAATCGAGAGCATGACAGTCGGCGAAACATGCTCCGTTCCGGTTGCGGTTGTATATATGGACAGCGTAACAGATAAAAAACTTTTGAATATCGTCAGGGAACAGATAAAAAAGATTAAATGTGAAAATATATTAAGCATAGGCGAATTTGAGGAATATCTTCTTGGCAGGAAATATTCTATCTTTCCGAGAACATTAATCACAGAACGCCCAGACAAATTCTGCTCAAATATAATGGAAGGCAAAATTGGCATAATAATCGACGGACTGCCGACGACAATAATAATACCCGCTGTTTTGAACATGTATTATCAGGCGACCGACGACTATTCAAACAATTATTCCGTTGCGACATTTATAAGAATAATCAGATATTTATGCTCGGTTATCGCACTTACCCTGCCTGCGGTATATATAGCCGTGGTGTGTTATCATCAGGAACTTTTGAATAACTCTATCGCTTTATCCATAATAAGAAGCAAGCAGGATGTCCCGCTTTCGTCGATTCAGGAAATGGTTTTTTTAACTTTAGCGTTTGAAGTGCTTATGGAAGCGGGGATAAGAATGCCGAAAACAATTGGTCAGGCGGTGCCGATTATCGGCGGTTTAATTATCGGCGACGCCGCCGTATCCGCCAAGATTTTATCCCCGCTTGTCGTTATAGTAGCGGCTATAACAGGAATCTGCGGATTTATGATACCTAATCAGGATTTTTTCAACTCAATCAGAATATGCAGGTATATATTCATACTGTGCGCGATAGTCGGGGGATTTTTCGGAATCGCATTTGCGGCGATAGGATTTATATATTATCTGTGCACAGTAGAATCTTTCGGCGTGCCGTATTTTGCGCCGTTCACGGCAAATGAGGGAAAAGCGTATTTCGCAGACACGCTTTTCAGAAAACCGAATTAGCAAGAGGTAGCATATGAATAAAATAAAAATAGTTAAACTTATAATAACCGGCACGTTTATATTTTTCTTGGCATATACAAATAAAAACAGGATTCCAATGCCGACAGAACTCAGAACATTTGATTTTATAACGTCGAGCGGAGTTGATATAAATTTAAATAACTACTCTGATTTTGAAAATCTATCAAACAAATCAAACTCAAAAAATTTCAGCATAAGTTATATAAGCAGCGCGGAAGTAAGCGAAGAAAGCGATAAATCCAACGAAAATAAAAATATATTCAACGTAAGGTCGGCAACTTTAAACGGAGCAATAAGACAGCTTCAAAGTCTGACAAATAAAAGCCTGAACGATTCGCATTTAGAATACATTTTAATAGGCGAAAAAACGGCAAAAGAAAATCTCGGCTATTTTGTTCAGCATTATTCAAAAAGCCCGAGCATACACTTCGGCGTAAATGCGTTTGTCACAAAAGATATGACAAGCGAAGAATTTATGGAGAAAATACTTACCTCCGAAATCGACGCGGACGCGCGCATAAACGGACTTTTAAATGACAAAACACAGATAAGCTCCATGACTAAGATAAATATAAAAGATTTGTTACAAATCTTTTATTCAAAAAATAAAACAGGACTTATTCCCGCACTTGAAGTTATAAAAAGTCCCGTAAAAAACGAGGGTAAATCAGGCGATGAATCAAATAATTCTGAAAATCCCGATAAAGAATATACTTTCGAATTTTACGGGCTTGGCATAATAAAAGACGGAAAACTGGCAGATTATCTTGAAAATTCGCTTGTGCGTTCCTATATAATTTTAACAAAAAACTTAAAATCCACAGATATAGAAATAACAGATGAAAACGGCGATTTATCTACATTTCCGGTAAAAAATTCAAGCAATAAAATCTCGTTTGAATTCGACGGAGAAAACCCGGATGAACCCACAAAAGTTATTTTCAACATAGATATTGACACAAATTTTGACGAAACAACGGCGATTGAAAAAATATTGACTGACGATAATATCCCAAAATTAAACGCGCTTCAGAATGAAGCGATAAAATCCGAGATAGAAAAAATAATCGAAAAGTCCAAAAGCACGGATGCAGACTTTTTAAATCTCGGCGGGACTTTTGCCGTTCAGCACCCGTATAAATGGCATGTAATAGAAAAAAACTGGGGTAATATTTTTAAAAACTTAGATTACGAAATAAAGGTCTCAACAAAAATCAAGAGGTATTACAATATAAATTCATACGATGATACCAACAATGCTAATACTGTATGAAGTCTAAAAAAAGGAGTAAAAAAATAATGGCATATTATATTACAGGACTTTGCATATACGGAATATTTGATTTTATAGAACTTTTGGGGAATTCAAAAGTCCGTGAAAAAATTTTATTTGTCCTAATATTCGCCATAGCTTTAATTCTCGGAATATGGTATTTTTCGGCGTATGTAAAACCGAATTTTACGAGAGGTCTTATAGATTATTTCGGAATGAAAAATATTGATTATTAAAATTACATGGTGTATAAAATTATGGAAAGAAATTTTGATTATAAAGATTTATCAAATATCCGCGATACTACTGACACAACGCATATAAGCACAAGAAAAATAAGCGTGCGGCAGATTATGATTTTATTTTTCTTTGCGTCTGTTTCGGGAATTACAAGAATTGTTTCACCCGAATCAGGGAAGATAATATCAAAGGCAAGCTGGCTGTCGTCTTTTATCGCTGTTCTGCCGATTTTGTTGCTTATTGCTGTTTTAAACAGGATAATAGTACGCTATCCCGAAAAATCGCTCTCGCAAATTATAGAAACAGTATTCGGAGACATATTCGGCAAAATAATATTGTCGCTGTTTTTTATTCACACATTATTTTTTATTGCGGTTTTCGCCAGGAATTTCGGGGAAAAATTTATTTCGTCTATATTCCCTAATGTCGCCCCGTCGTTTTTTATAATAATTTTACTGATGTTCGCAGTGTTTGCAGTGAGAAGAAATATAGAATCATTCGCAAGATTTGCGGAATTTTCGTTTATTATAATATGCGCGGGATTTATAATTGCATTTTTGATAGCGGTGTTTCACATAAATCCGAAGAATCTTTATCCTGTGACGTATTACGATGTCGCACCGATTTTACAATCTTCGGTTCCGCTTATAAGCCTATGGTCGCTTTTGACTTTCTCTCTCTTTTTGGGAGATAACATAAGATATGTCGGAAACGCGCATGAAAACATTCATTCCGTTCGCACTGTGACGAAATTTATGCTTATTATTGTATTGTTTAATTTTCTTGCAACTATGTTGGTTATAGGAATATTTAACGCCGAAACGGTCTCAAATATGTCGATGCCGTATTTCATGGTATTCAAAAGCATAAAAACTTCCGGACTTATCCAGAGTTTTGAGACGTTTTTCATAATATTCTGGGCTTTTACGGATTTTATTATGATTTCTTATTATATGTTTATAATGTCCAAAATATTTACAACGCTGTTTGTTGTTGCAAAATCAAGATTATTTATGCCCGTCATAGGATTCGTAATATTAATGCTGATATATATAATTGGCGAAAACAATTTCGAGGTCGAATATTTTTACACAAATATATTGTCTTATTCGTCAATAATACTCGGCTATATTTTCCCGTTTATACTGCTCGCGGTCGGGAAAATAAGACGGCGGATATAAATTCAGTTTATATATTAAAAATAAAAAATTGGTTGACCAATAAGAATATGGTTAACCAATTTTTTTGATAAATTTTTAACAAAAATCAATTTAAAAATCCGTCATATTTAGTTAAACTTACAAATATGCTGAAAATGTACGAAATCCGAAAAATTTTTGATTTAACTGCTTGACAAATCATATCGACCGTGATATAATCATAATCGACCAATACGGTCGATATAAAAACGGAGGTGGTGTATTGACTGGTCGATTTGATTTATTCCATTCCCTGGAAGAAGAAAAGAAAACAAGAATTATAAACGCTGCAATGGAAGAATTTGCGGAAAAAGGGTTTAAACGCGCTTCGACAAACTCAATCGTCGAACGCGCCGGCATCAGCAAAGGAATGTTATTCTATTATTTCGGAAGCAAAGAAGAACTGTTTGATTTCCTGTTCGAATATACTATGGAATTCGGGAAGTCACATTATCTGCGGAATCTATCCGGCGAAACGGGTGATTTTCTGGAACGCTGCATTAAACTGACGGAAATAAAAAGGCAGGTTTTAAGCGACTTTCCGCTATTGGGCAGATTCTTGGAAAGTCTGTATCTTCCTGAAAATCAGGAACATTTTAAAAAATATCAAAAAGGCGCGGACGAAATATATGAAGGCGTAAGAAAAAAGCTTTATGACGATTTGGATTATTCCCTGTTCAGGGAGGATATAGCCCCCAAAAATACCGTAAGATACATCAAATGGCTTATGGATGCTTATGAAGCCGATCTTATGACGCGCCTCAAAAGCGGGAATTTAGACGCCATGGACGAAACAGCTATAACTAACGAATGGAAACGTTTTTATTCGTTTGTCGAAGATTTACGAAAAATATTTTATAAAGAGAGGTAAATATATTATATGGCAGCCACAACAAATACGTCAGATAAATTAAATAAATCGAAGGAAAATATGGTTGAAATCAATAATTTAATTAAAAAATTCGGCAAATTCACAGCTTTAAACGGTATTAATCTCGAAGTCAACAGCGGAGAAGTTCTAGCGTTTCTCGGACCGAACGGCGCGGGGAAAACCACGACAATCCGCGTGCTCCTTGGGATTTTGAGGGCGACTTCCGGCGAAGTGAAACTCTTCGGACAGGATGCCTGGGCTAACGCCGTAGAACTTCACAAACGCATAACGTTCGTACCCGGAGACGTCAACCTCTGGAGCAATCTGACCGGAGGGGAAGTTATAGACCTGTTTATGGCTCTGCGCAAAGGCGGAAAACCCGACCATAAAAGAAGAGAGGAATATATCCAGAGATTCGAACTTGACCCGTCTAAAAAATGCCGCACGTATTCAAAAGGAAACAGGCAGAAAGTCGCGCTCGTCGCCGCTTTGTCGTCAGACGCCGAACTGTTCGTCCTCGACGAGCCTACAAGCGGTCTGGATCCTCTCATGGAAAAAGTATTTCAGGACTGCATACTTGAAATTAAGGCGCAGGGCAAGAGCGTTTTATTATCCAGCCATATAATCAGCGAAGTCGAAAAGCTCGCGGACAAAATAAGCATAATACGCGAGGGCGTAGTAGTAGAAAAAGGTTCTATGGCAGATATTTCGCATAAACTCGCGGGAAAATCCCTCGAAGATTTCTTCTTGAGCAAATACGAGGGGGTACAATAATATGACGGCGGTATCAGGATTTTTTAGATATTGTAAATTTATAATCAAACGCGAAAAAATAATCAGCCTTGTCTGGATTATAGCCATGGCTGTATTTAACATGGTCGTCGTTTTGGCTTATCCCCGTCTGTTTCAAAATGACGATGCAATCCGCTCAATGGTCGCGACCTTGGCAACTCCGCAGATGCAGTCTTTGATGGGACCGGTATACGGACCTTCGGTGGATCAGCTGACTTTAAATAATACAATAATCGTTTTTGCGGAAGAAATGCTTATCTGGATGATGATAGCCTCGGCAGTCATGAACGTATTTTTTATAAACAGGCATACAAGAACAGACGAGGAACTCGGACGTCTTGAAATGTTCCGTTCGCTTCCCGTCGGAAGACTGACAAACTCTATGTCTGCTTTGACGTGCGCGCTTGGCATAAATGTCGTAATGTCCGTCTTAATGGCTCTTGGAATGATTGCGGCGAATGTTGCCGGAACTACGGCTGGGGGCGCGTTTGTCTACAGTTTTGCAATCGGCGCCGTAGGATTTTTATTCGCGTGCATAACTTTATTGACGGCGCAGCTGTTTCAGAGCGCAAGAAGCGCTTCAATGTGGGCGTTTATAATCTTCGGCATATTTTATATTATAAGAATGTACGGCGACATGGCGGGCAGCGACATGGCAAATTATATTTCGCCTCTCGGGTTTGGACTGAAAGTATATTCATTCTGGGAAAACAACGTTATTCCCATCATAGTAATATTGATAGAAAGCGTTGTAATTGCCGCCGCCGCGCTGTTAGTCTGTAATAAACGGGATTTGGGCGAGGGCGTTGTTCCGGCTAAACCGGGCAGAAAAAACGCTTCCGCATTTTTGCAGAATCCGCTCGGACTCGCATGGAGACTCACGAGAAATATGGTTATTACATGGCTTATAGTCATGTTCTGTATGGGAGCGGCATACGGGGCGGTTATAGGGCAAATTACAGATATTGCTATAAACAGCGAAATGTTCGGGACTTTGATAGCCGGTAAAAACGAGGAACTGGCAACTATAATAAGCAATCTCAGAGAAGCGAATACTGTGGTGGAAACAATAAACAACGATGCGGGATTAAAACAAAAATTAGCTGACCTTACAGCCTCAAATACTGATATAAATCAACAGCTGGATGCGATAGTAAACAGCAGCGATACTATTGACCAAAAAATGGCGAATGCAGCGCCTCTCGACAGCATTTTACAGCCGCAGCTGCAGGAAATATGGAGCGGAAACGATACAACGGCGCCGGATTTGAGAAATACTCAGCTTTTAAGCGTATTTATATACAGCGCTGATTTTAATAAACAGGTATCAAATGAGGTATCAAAACCTTTGGCGCAGGCTTTCGTTGCGTTCATGTTTGTAATAATGTCGTTGGTTGCCACAATTCCGATAATCGGCATGGCTAACAGAATACACTCCGAAGAAAAACGGGGCAGAATCGAGCCCGTGTTCGCCCGTTCTGTAAACCGTCTTTCTATGTTCGGCAGTTATATATTAATCACGGCAATAGAATGTGTAGCTCTGATGCTGTGCGGCGCGCTCGGGATTTACGCCGCCGCGGCTTCCACCGGATTAATTTTACTGAGCGATTTAATAAAAGCGGCATTCTCGTATGTTCCGTCGCTACTCGCTATGATGGGAATCAGCGTTTTATTAGTAGGGCTTCTGCCGAAATTAACGGGAATAAATTGGGCGGTGTTCGGATATTCGTTCTTCGCCGTGTATTTCGGGCGGTTAGTAAATATGCCTGAATGGACGGCACAAATTACCCCATACGGAAATATTGCGCAAATACCGGTTGAAACGTTCAAATTAGCTCCGATAATTATATTAATCGCATTAGCTGTAGTTTTGACAATAATCGGTATGTTTGCGTTCCAAAAACGGGATATTGAAACCGCCTGATAAAATTGGGATATGAATGCAGGGACTGCACAATTTTGCAGTCCCTGCATATTTTATTAAAATCTCTAATTTTTGATATTTTGCATATCCACAAGATGTTTGTATATGCCGTTTTTGTCAATCAATTCTTCATGCGTTCCCTGTTCTTTTACTTCGCCGTCTTCAAGTACGATTATAGAATCAGCGCGTTTCACTGTGGACAACCTGTGGGCTATTACGATAAGAGTGCAAGAGCCTGCGATTTTCTGTATCGCCGACTGGATTTCACGCTCCGTATCGGTATCGACCGCGGATGTCGCCTCGTCGAGTATAAGCACGGGAGATTCGCATA
>Ga0123357_10002757_pt1 | contig 19808 bp, 15 predicted proteins | sample TergutEmb28metaG_FD_89873 | JGI IMG/M metagenome (GOLD analysis project Ga0123357, IMG submission 89873) | Embiratermes neotenicus P4 segment gut microbial communities from Petit-Saut dam, French Guiana - Emb289 P4 | ecosystem: Host-associated > Arthropoda: Insects > Digestive system > Gut ...
GTGTGTGTGTGTGTGTGTGTATATATATATATATATCCTGTGGGATGTTGTGCCTTGTAATTTGGTAGGGATCTATGAAAGTCCCTGTCTACAGGTTATACCTTGGTGAATTTTCTTCTTTTCTGTCTGAAGGTGGAGGCAGCAGTTTCATCTGAAACAGTGATACCTATATTCCCAACTGCACCACATTGCATCTCAAAATGTAATCTTTATTCCGGTGGAGCTCCCATTTAATGATTCCTGACACAGTTTTCGGTTATTTAACTTCCAGTTGTAGTGAGCCTGTCAGTACAGTAATTTGAATGATGAATTTCCTACACTTTAAAATTTTCTGAACTTCAGATACAAATCCACTGCTGTCTAAAAAATGATTGGACATTTTAACTGTATGCATGGTTTTTGGGAGATGGGATTTCTGCTTTAAAACAGATGTCTTTGTTAGGTTATGATCTGCAGTGGTAGTCTGACTGTTGCTATGTAATTTATTTGTACTATACCATTGCCCAACAGCTGGTGAATATTTTTAGAATGAAATTTCTGTACCAGAACAAGGTTTGGAGCTCTCGTTGCCAGCAGATCTGGCAGCTGATCTTTGTTTTGAAGTGTATGTCAGTCTGACAAAGTGACTTACCTATTCAGAGATATGAAACAAATTGTTAGTGTGTTTAATTTCATCAGAATATACTCAAAGTAGCAACATTGTGATATAAGTATTTGCTTGGAATATAAGGCAAGTTTAACTTTGTGTAAGCTTTTGTGTTTCAAAAATCCATACTATTTCAAGATATTGTAGGAAGGTTTGGAACGTTACATCAGGTAGGTACCCGTGTAAATCCACTTATATTGAGAAGTCACAATAAGACAAATAGGAAAACCTGTTGACATCAAGAGTATATGGGTAATTAAAAATAACAGTTTACAAACTCCGAACATCATTCAGCTTGATAAACACTATTCATGTGTAATCATTTTGTAGCTCATAACTGTACTTGTTGCCAGGTTTAATTAGGATGATGAAGTCAAATAGAATGAGCTGGGTGATGTATGTAGCATGCATGGTAGAGAAGAGAAATGCATTCATATTTTTGGTTGGAAACCCTAGAGAAAGAGACCCCTTGGAAGATTAAGTGTAAGGTGGGAGGGTAATACTAAAATTAATGTTACAAAAATATAATAATGGTGTGTGAACTGGATTCATCTGGCTCATTGATCAGGACAGTAATGAATTTTGGGGTTCCACAAAGGGTGGTAAATTTCTTGGAGTAGCTGTGTGTATTTTACCTTTGGAAGGGGTGTTCTCCATGAAGATTGTAACCACATAATTGATCTTCCAATAATTTTTATGTCATTCAATACATGTTTTTCACTTCTCTTTCATAATGTTTCATCACATCTGCTTTCCTGTGTTGCATAATGGAGTCCCCCCCCCCAAGTGCCTGTGCAGGTTTGTGGTTCTGTAGATTTCAGATTGTATGCTGCAAGAAAGTTATTTGTTGTGCAAGTAAGTGGGTCACTGATACAGATGTAACTAGACAACTGACTGACTGCATGGCTGAGAATGGATTCCTGACTTTCACTACTTGATTGCGTTTGTAATCAGTTAACACAGGTTTATTGAATGTAGGTGGTGTAAAGAAATAATAACACAGAGTTTCTGCCATCTTGACAGTTGTTTCTATATATTGTGTTGATGTTTTTGGAAGTAAAAGATTTGACAAGTGTTGGCTTTACCAGTGAGTGTGATGCAAATCAACATAAAAAAAAGTAACTTATTTTCATGTATATGGCTTAGTAATGTTAAGGAAGAATCAGAGATTTGTGTTCAAATAATTTTACATATTTTGAGTAAGGCAGGTGCTCTCTTCAGGAAAAAGAAATCGACATATACACGCATACCGAAGTGCCAGCAAGTGAAATGTGTTTTTTTTTTTTAGTTTCTGTAAAATATATATATATATATATATATATAAATGAAATGTTATGTTAGTTTGTATGTTTCCTGTTGTGGACCTACTAGAAATCACACAAAGATGTTACAAAGTCTACTCCATGTACATTAATATGTTTAGTAGCCATGGCTGTTAAGTGGTGTGTAGTTATTGTGGTAGAGTTTTGGAATGTGATTTGAATTTTCATTCTCTGTCTCTTCTTAATTATGTGAGGATTTATCTGAGTGTTTTTAACTGTCATCTTTTATTTTGCAATTATCCATTTTAGCTTTGACTCTGAAATAAGTAATGAAAACGAGTTAGATGTTATTCCGAAATGCACTGAATGCATTTAGAACATCCTGTTTATTTATTTGTAGAGTGATGTATTCTGTCATTATTGATTTTTCGTCAGCTTTTACTATCACACATAACCCAGATTTTCATGTGATTACTGCCATCTGATGGTTACCATGGAAATAAAGCATGGCACAAACACAGACAGACCAAATCACTCACGTGTGTAGAGTATTATATAGTACAGGTTTAATTATTCTGATATCTTTGTAATGAAACTGCTGTCAGTTATCAGTATAAAAGAGGTTTATTTTTTTCTTACAGTATCTTTTTATTCTTGATTTCAAACTTTCGCCGTGTTCTGAATGTTGTATGCTTTCTTCGGGTTAATTCCCTGGCATCTGAATTTTATATGCCAACACTTTGGAACACTTTGTCTGTTCCATCTTCATACCCGCTTATGAAGATGGAACAGAATGTTCTAAAACGTTGGCACATAAAATTTAGACGCTGGGGAATTACCCAGAAGAAAGCATACACCAATATCTTTTTACATTGTTTTCTTAGTTTTGGGCAGCAGCAGAAACATAGAGACACAGCATTTGGATGTACTTGTACTGTTACACAGCTGTTCACAGTACATACAAATTATGTTTTCTTCTTTTTTCTTATTATTCTGCACATGTTCCAGGAAGAGTTACATATCCTGAGTCTTATGGTGGCCTGATGTGAACATAGTAACAAATCTTTCCAAATCTATAAAAGGTCTGATCAAGTTAGCTTTAGGTGGTAGTGCTTGTTACTTGTATTTAGGAGTTGCCTGGTTTGAATGTTGGCTGGAAGACCAGCAGACCTGACTGGAATTGATGTGGTTTTCCTGGGATAGAATATCTAATTAGACCATTCATTCATCCTTCCACTTCATTTACAGTTCATTATTCACCAGCTATCCTGTCATTGAACACTGTATAACTTCATATACTGATTGTGACATTACGTAAAGGAGTTCTGCTCCATGGAATTAGGCACACTTGGGATTTTTTTGTATTCTACTGTATTATGAGAGGTGGTTTTTGTTACTGTGAGATATTTGAGATGGTGGCTGAAATTTCTGTTTGGGGATGTGAAACTTTGTAGTCTGTTAGAGGTGCCCTGATGTCTCAGAGGAACCTGTTGCCCCTGTTGTCATGTACCATGATTGAAGCAGCAGGTTCCTCTGATGACATGTTCATGTACATTTACTGTGTAGCGCTGTGTCACATTCCAGGATGCAGTCATCAGTTTTGCTGTTTGATTAACAAATCATTTTTATTACGTTTCAGAAATGTAAATGTCTTGTTTATAATTACTGGTACATGTGTTTGAGTGTAGATAATTTAGAGTATGCCTGCAGGGTTTAATTATAGGAAAAACATGTTTTACAGGTTCAGATGGACTTCCTTGGACTTTTTGACCCTTCTACAGCAGATGAATCTTGTGATGTGCATGTTGATTTCACTGATCAACTGCCCCCAGAGCCACAGGTTGGAAACGTAGAGTATAAGCTGAAGCTGGTCAACCCATCAAAGCAGCGGTTTGAACATCTTGTTACACAGGTATGGTGTAGATGACGGCTAGTATCTCCGACTTCATTAAATGGGTGTGCACGATATCTTTCAGACAGTCTAGGGGAATATTTGGTTCTTACAAATTTTACTATGTAAGCCACATTATTTGTTGTATGGAAAACGAAGAGAAACTTTGTAGTATGTCATTACGTAGCTCTGGTGGTTTATTACTGGCTGCTGTCGGCATAGGCCCGTGTTCATTTTGGCACTACTGTGCATAGGACTTGTGGTGGACAAAGTGGCCCTGCGGCAGCTTTTTATTATCTGATCATTTCCATAGTTATATGCTTTCCACAAACAAGCCATACTCATCTATCAATCAGGATCAGGTTCAAAGCCCTCAGTACAAGGCACTCAGTTTCACCCTTACCAGAAATTACAAACAAATAATACACACCAAGAAATATTTAAAACTTAACCATATCATGGTATTTTATCAATTTTCACAACAGATTTTAATGTTTTGCAGCCAGGTATGTCACAGAAATACAGGATGGTATCTCTAAACCATAGTTCAAGACAGCAAGTCAGTTAGGCTACCTGAGCTGCTTGAGCTACATGTTGACTTTCATACCACTCTACAGAAGTATCCTGTGCAGTACAATTACAAACTAAGAAATTTCAAACAAAAATAAAACACCTATTGAAGAAGCGAACTGTAAATAAACAACACACAACTCCTTCCACTAAAAAAAAAACATAGGTCTTGTTTCTCATCACAAAGACAGTACAGATATTGTTGCTTTTATTTTTTGCAGACTGTTTCTGAGACTGGGTTATTTGTTGAATGCAGGTTCAGAATTCACTGTCAGCTCTTCCATTCGTAGATTCACCTTTGCACTATTTGCTGTTCATTTTCAGGATTCTCAGCCACCCTGAAGGTACCAGGGGCTGTGTTCCCTCTGTACATTGTCTTGTCCAGCTATCCTGAACCTGAAGAATACAAACGACTGCAATATGTGTTGTTCTGAGTATTGACATTGGCCTCATTTGTGTCCTCCCAGCTTGCTTTAAACTCCATCACAGGAATCTGAATGTTCAGTTCATGTAATAGACTTTAAATTGATGCTTCAGAATGAAGTACTACATCTTTTGTTTTATATTTCTTCTTTCCAAACAATTGTACAATGGGTACCGGGTCTCTTTCCTGGGGGGTAAAGTGGCTGGGGCATGATGTTCACCACCCACCCTGATCCAGTGCCGAGGTTAAAGGCAGTGTAGAGGTGTATGTCTACTCCCCCTCTGGGCCCTTCCCTCTTTTAACTTTTGTCTTTCACAACAAATTATCTTCTTGTTTTTCCAGCATATTTAACTATTTTTAGCTTAAAGATATTGTGAAGCATTTCTTGTAGGTGATTAAAAAAACACATGTTTGCTGCTGGTACCAATATGAAAATGGAATGTGGTAATTTAAGACAACGTGGCACTACATGTGGCTGAATCTTGAGTAACAGAATAGTGGTTGGTAAGCTTACAAAAGAGAAACCACATTTTCTGCCACAAAACAAGTGCAACCTGCTAGTTATGGAGACTTCCATACACATCAGTACATGGTGGGCAAAACCTGTTTCACAATTTTAATGAAATTTTGTGAAAGTACAGAAATGCATAAGGACATGAAACCACTTGCACAGTATGAGGAAACAGGTCAACTATGTTAAAATAATCTGTCATATTGCAACTAAAAGTTTATTCTCAGTGCTTTCTATTCATTACAACATGTTTTGGCTGACTTGGCCATCTTCAGGTAAATACAAAGCTGTATGTAGTATGTGAGAAGTTAATTGCAGCATTAAGTTTTACAAAAAGAAATGAGATCTTATTTTTAGAAATTCTTTAATAATGCATAATAAGTACTGACAGTAATCTTATGATTTGACCGGTTTTTTAAAATATAGTTTAATTATTATCACAACGAGATGTATTGAATGAAAGGAACCACTTCAAGTTTACATGTTTTCAATATCAACCCACCTGGTTACCCTTCATTGTCCCAGTAATATTCAAATTCTTCCCATATTTGTCACGGCATATCTTCATCTTTTTTACCAAGTTTGTGATGCTGGAAAATTGTTGATGCTATAGCCACAGGATTACCATGATGGCACCATCATTGTTCAACAGGATGGGGCACTGCCACATTTCCATACAGAGGTCTGTACCTGCTCCATGGCCTTAGTGTTTCCTAGATCTGACACATCTAGATTTTGGTCTCTGGGGATTCATGGAAGGTGTGTTATATGTTCATTTAATGCCCACAGCCCTCTGTGAGCTACAGCAGTGCATTATGGAGGTGGTAAATAAGTACCAAGATATGGTGCAGTGAATGTGGGAAGAATTAGACTGTGGTCGGGACATCTGTAGGGTATTGAATACCTGTAGGTTCACTTTATTTCCTCATGTTGTGTAAGTGGTTGGATGTCATTACAGCTTTCTTGTTTTTAAGCTTTCGCCATGTTCTAAATGTAATTTGTTCCTTTTTGGGTAATTCCCCGGCATCTGAGTTCTAATTGCTCAGATGCCGGGGAATTACCCAAAAAGGAACAAATTACGTCATTACAGCTTTCTGTATTTTTGCAGTATTTGATAGAAGTTGTAAAGTAGGTTCTGCAAGTCCTGTATGGTTACCAAAGAAATATGCAGCTTCATCATCTTTGGTGCTTGGCCCCTTTGTCAGGCCATGGAATCCCTGTTGGGAGGGGGGGTTCATGACATTTGAGTTTAAATGAGGTGGGAATGCAAAGAAATGTAAATTACTCATTTTTGGTGAGAAGTAAATTTGTTTAGATGCAATGAACTGGTTATGGTACAGTGTTGACTATTTCTACCACTTGTTTGATATTAAAAAGTCTGCATCCTGTCCACAGAATGTATTTATTCTTTTTGTATGAGTCTTCAGAGTATACAGCAGATATTTCCCTAAACAACATTAGACAATTTTGTAATGTGGGTTTACTGTGATGTAAGAACTGTATTCTTAGATACTGGTATGCGGTGAGTTTGACTTCATATAGTTAAGCCCATCCAATGAGTATGTGTGCATCTTTGTGTGTGTTGGTTGATTCGTATAGATGAAGTGGCGGCTCCGTGAGGGACAGGGAGAAGCAATTTATGAGATTGGGGTAGAAGACAATGGCGTACTCACAGGACTAGCAGAATATGAGATGACTGTGAGCTTGCAGACACTCCAACAGATGGCATACAAGCTGGGTGCCACAACCACAATCCTCAGAGAGAGACTAGTGGATGGTGATAATGGCAATGGAAGAAAGGTAGCAGAGGTTCTAGTTAGGAAGGTGAGCGACTTTGTGAGCTTTGAAAAGTGTGTAAGCTTCATTAAAATATGTTTGTTTTAATGTCTTGGCTGTCCTCTCTCTTCCTCCTCCTGCTGTATGTGTAGTGCCCCAGAGCCTAGCGATAGGGAGTGGACTGGAATCAATCGCTCTGCTGACACTACATGGGGAGAAATTCCTAATTCCTACTGTCACTGTCGGTCTGGTTGGGTTAAGTTGGCGGTATCTGCCACCAGAACCAGTGAGAGTAGTACCGATTCAAACGGTAGGTTCAAGGACTGTATGACCCAATACAAACGTCCACAATTTTAACTAAAGAAAACTAATTTCTATTTTACAAACAACTATATACGTACGTACATATACATATATAAAGTATCAGTGATGCTCTGCACTGGTAACAGCTTATTTGAGCATTAGGGGTTCCAACAACTCACACCTGTTTTCTCTAGGTTTGTTTTTGCAAAAGAACTAGCTGTCTTGCCTTTACATATTCCAACAAGTTTCGTTAATTTAGAAAAGTAAGCTTCCAATATAGCTTTTGCTAAAATTGACTTACAACAAGGAATTTAGTCCAGTCAAAGTGACTTACCTTTAATTAACAGAAGGTATGCAATGTTAAACAGCATGTCAGCCTCCAATTCGTTACAAGTTCTTCGCCAAATAATATTCTTCCTCAATACAAGTGTGTAGCATCGGTAATCAATTTTCCAAAACTTCGCTGATCAAAGTTGAACCAAAAGTGAATACATTAGCCAAATAATCTTTGGATTATATAGAGGCGATTTGCTCAAGTCATGCATTCTTTCCATTGTTATCACATCCTTACGTCACCAGACCGAGTTTCTAGTATCCTACTTTGTGACAACCTTTTAGACTTCCATGAAGGTGGAGTGCCTAGGTCAGGCATTCCTTACAAATTGACAGACCTTCTCATCACTTAGCCAGTTTACAAACACCTATACATTGTAGCAATTCTCAGACTCAGCTCATAGCAGAGTGTGTTATTTCCTGTTATGTACATGTCCAATATTTAAAGTTACAATACAGAAAAATTATGGAACTACCAAAATTCCACAAAAGTATGACATTCATTACTTATATGTCACCTAGGAACCAGTGTGTTTAGCTGTCTTTGTGTTCCCAGAGCTTCTGTTTATATTCATGTTTCTCTGCATCATCTTCCTTCCTTCCCTTTCTTCCCTCCCTCCCTACCTCCCTCCAGCCCTTCCTTCCCTTTCTTCCTTCCTCCATCCCTCCCTCCAGCCCTTCCTTCCTTCTGTGTGACATCACTCTGACCTGTTGTTTCCACTGTAATTTTGCATTCCTCTTGGGAATCTTCCTTTTAGTTTTACACTCAGAACTGTTGGGTTTCAATCGTAACTTATTCCTGAAACTTGTCCATTCCATCTGATTCTGTTTTTGTTAATTTACCATCCACTGAATTTATCTTCATTTCCATTATTTGTTGCTTGCTTTACACATATATTCCAAAACTTTGTAATGTAAAACTTAGATGAATGATTTATGTGAGGTAAAATTTTGTAGGAATGAAATAGGATATCACTAGTAAAACAGTATAGTAATATTAAGACATTTTGCAGGGACATTATTTTATTTGACACACACTTCATTCAGACCATTTCACATGACAGCAGGCACCACAACACTCATCACTATTCCAAGCTTCCAGGAGTCAGGGTCCACACATTTTGGTTCAGTGTATTGATTTTATTCTTTATATTTAAATATATTCTGGAAATGTATCATTAGGCTTCCAGACATGCTCCATATCTAACACACACACACACACACACACACACACACACACACACACACACACACATTCTTTCTGTGTTGAAAGCTCTACTGCTGAACTTGGAGAGAATACATTGTGAATGGGTTCTTTCCCCTTCCCCCTCTATGTGGGGATTATTAATATACACTTTACCCTTTAATGTGCCTCACTAGCAACAATTGCGTGAGGTCACATCTGGCACATGAGGAGGCCAGGGTCTCCTGCTTGCAAGGTTATTCTGTCACTCAAAACAATCTGTCTTGTTGATGAAGAGTGTAGGTTCTGTTTTAATTAGACAGGTGTTTACATAGGGACTGCACAAATTCATAAATGACTGACAGCCTGTGCTGTGTGCAGCATGACAATGACCTTGTGAATGAGCTGGATTCTGTTACATGATCTTTATGTTTGCACTGTGCATCAGTGATACTTAAACACTTTATTATCCAACAAGTGCACAAATATATAATTTGTAGATATAATTAAAATTATAAAATATTTAAAAGTGTTCCAACATGTTTCGGATCACAAAGGATCCATCATCAGGGAGCCTTATACAGTACTTGGCTAAAATTACAAGAATGGTTCTATCGTGTCTGTTTACATGGATGTAGTCAGTGTTATGGCAGCATATTCTGCCCGTGGTGCGTGTGGTGAATCTGCTCTTTTGAACACTGTCATTACTAGATAAGTCATGGTGTTTCCAGTATGAAAGTGACATGAAAAGAGAGAGTGGAGAATGACCATCATCCAGCTGTAAGACTAAAAAAAAGTTTTATTTCCATAAGTCACATGTCAAAACCATGTTGATCACATTCGAAAGTGATAATCTGTATGGAATTTGTGGCAGAAAGGACTGTCAATAGCCAATACTACTAGTGTTACTGATGTCTGCAGCAAGAATGAAGCTCATGATACCAGATTTGGTATGTTGGTGGCTTTTGCATGACAGTATACCTATTTACACAGCAATAACTGTAAGGAATTGCTGACTAAAAGTTGGGTTACAGTGGTAAAGCACCTCCATCTTCCCTTGGTCTGGCTGCACCAGACTTAACGGCCACTGATTGACATGATGTTTGACTGTCAGTAAATCATGACAGCATAACAATGCTGTTACTGAAGATAAGTTTTCCAAGTGTTTCCAATGTTCATATGAACAGTCTTAAGTCCCCGTGGAGTATTCTGAGGGAAATTATAAATATTACCCTGTGCATCACTGTTTTTGTAATGTAGTAGTCATTTCTTGCTGCACTCTGTAACACATAAATGAGTGTTCAAAAACGTTGTTCTAAATACATGCATTAACATTTATGTTTGGAGAGACATGTGCTGTGGTTTCTGTTATGGTACAGTAAGAAGTTCCCAGATACAAAATATTTTCATGTAAGGTGTTATTTTTATCAAGACCCGTCAAAACTCCCTTAAGTAATAATGTTACATTTTTCTACATATAAAGTTCTCTTGTAAGTAGTTTTTCTCACTTAGAAGTCCATTTTTGAGTTTTGCACAAAACATTTCAGCTCAATACATCATTATTTATTTCTTGTTGCTGTAACTGTTCCAAAAATAATGCGTGGTTGTGGACCATTTCACCACCTGTGCTTGACCCCTGGACTGTTTGTTTCTGGTTGGTTCCAAGTTTTCTATTTTACTAACTGAAGCCTACCATACAGATACTGTAGCAAGCTTTGAACTTCAAGTGCAGTTTTGAAGATTTTGTTGCTGCATTAAATGATTATATGCTGTGACTTACTGAACATTGAAAACCTGTATAATGATGGCCCTGAAGTGTAGGACACAAACGAAGTACATGGAGAAAGTACGTGATAGTGCCAGCAACAAATGACTTTGGACATGGTTTTTAGATTGTCCATTGTATTAATTTTTCATTGCACGAAAGTAACTATGTTCAAGCTTCCTCGATAACATATTTATATTTGTGATCTGTGTGTTTGACATATGGTGAAGTAATGGCTTTGGATCAGAATACAAAAGTTGATCCAAAAAATGAACTGCATTTGTGATTTACCCTACAAGAACTTCTTCCCTTTAAGAAGTACCTTTTTAGTGTTCATTGAAAAATGTTTTAGGCAGGAAACACTGTATATCACGTGGTACAATCTTGTCAGATTAGGTAGAAAATGAATGCAAAAGTTTATTTTTATGCAAACTTGTTAGCAACACCTTTGTGTGTCATACTTTGGTTTCTTCTAATTCTTTGTGTTCAGAGACAGTGTTTCAATTGCATATTTTATATAGGTCCCAGATGATCAGCATAACATAGAGGTACGTGTGGCCGTTATGGGAAGTGCAGATGCTGGCAAATCGACACTGCTTGGGGTGTTGACACAGGGCCAACTGGACAATGGACGAGGCCGTGCCCGACTGAACATGTTTCGGCACCTCCATGAAGTGCAGTCTGGAAGAACCTCATCAATATCTCATGAAATTCTGGGCTTTGACACACAGGTCAGTTCATATTCTGTTACTAGGCACCATCGTATATTGTGATTTGAGGTTCTTATTGTCTGGATGGTCTATGAAGATTACTGTCTTATCAGATGTGATGTCTTGTTGTTCAGTGGATATGGACCAACATTTGACAGTAATATTCAACCTTCAGGTTCAGGGTATGATCGTGTATCTACATGTTCTGCTTTTTGAAGATGGTGGTAGCAGGTTCCTTCAAAATGTTTGCATCTGTCTACAAAACTGCATGGTTTCACATCCAGAAGATAGTGATCTTCATCTTTAATGTGTCTTAATTTTGCTGGCAGGGTAATGGAAGTATTGTCAGCGGTAAGATTAGGCTCTTACAGATCAAGGTAGTATGGGGCTGACAGGCATGTTTCAATTCTGGAGTAACAAATAATTGTTAACAATTCCAGAATCCTGTTTACACAGTTACTATATTGACATGTTTGATGTCAGATTACTTCTGATAACTGAAATGTACCGCAACTGCATGTGTCAGCTAATAAACAGCCATTTGCAAGGCAGCCCCAGACAATGGCAACCTTAAATTTCAACTCCGGAGTAACATATATGTGTTTACAATTCTGGAATCCTATTTAAACAGCTATTGTATTGATGTATTTGATATCAGGGTGCATTTGATAACTGAAGTATGCCATAACTACATGTATTGGCTGATAAACACCCATTTTCAAGGCAACTCCAGGCACTCACAAGTTTAAATTTAAGCAACTTGAACATATTGTTTCAAACTTCTAATTAAATATAATATAAATAAATAAATATATATTATATGATTACTTTTGGATGTTTTCTTTTGTTAACAATGATCCTGAATTGTTAGTGACATATTGTAGTTTATGAAGGTTATACCTGCCGTGACATTTTCACACACATATCTCTTAATTTTTGTCCATGCAAGGTCAGTAGGATTTAGGTCACGTGCAGACGCAGATGATTGTGTGACTGGGATTTACCAGTATTGATGAGTTTTGTAGATCTGTTTAAGCTCCATTGGAAGAATTGACTGATATATGCTATTTTTGCTTTTGGCATCATCACACATTACACCCTTCTTTCAGAGGCTTGATATATTTGCTTTTACTGGTTTGTCAGCCTGGAGAGTCTAGGACAATTACTGGCTGAGGTGGGAGGTTGGAAATCTGTCTCTTGGCTACCCACAGCTCAGAACTGTCAGATTCATATGTTTGTGGTAGTTTCTTTTTGCAAGGTCACCCTGTAAAAGAGTTGCAGAGTAGGAAGAAATCCATTCATTCCCCCAACTTTCAGCATTATAAATTTGTTTTCTGAGTGTACATTGGTGTAGATGTTCATGACTTTATCACTGTGCCAGTATTCACAAGATGTTAAGTTGCTCTTATCCTTGTCTTGTCATTACAAAATATTGAACATCCACTGCTTTATTTGCTTCATACATCTTGACCTCCAGCCAGCAATGCTTACTGTACCAGAATTTTTCACTTGTATGGGCAGGTCTCGTTTTTTGCCAGGGTTATGATCCTGATGAATGTCGCGCTAATTGAACACAAAATTCCCATTTTAAATAGTGTATTTCCTGGGGGGTTTGACAGTCTCATCCTGTATAGTGTATGATGATACCACTAGTGAACGTACAGACCTATAGAGTACAGGTGTACTGTATATATAGTATACATACATTTATATACACTATACATACATTTCTACATGACATATTTACTTATTTATGATGCATTACAAAACATGAGACTCACATCCATAGTTTTTGGTACTGTTCATTCTGATAGGACTATGTTAGACATGCTACACAAGCTGTTTGGTTCCTGAATTAGCTTTTTCTTTAATTCTATCAGCATTGTCTTGAATTGTATGCACACTACTACGAATGACTCTAACATAATGGCATAAGTCGACAGTCTGTTCTCCTTTTTCAAGTTGGCGTATTACGTCTAATATCTCTTCAGTACTGATTGTCTTTTGCCATTTTTTTAACTTGAATTACAGTAGGTGATGTGGATTTACATTTCTCACTCGTGGTAAGAAAAATCAGTGCTGTCACATAAGAAACTAAATGAGGCAAGTGATTATATCACCAGCGTATTCCATCCACACATGTGACTGATGGTGCAACAGTGAGGTCACTCTCTGCCAGCCTCCTACAGAAGATAAATGTGGCCCTGGATCATCTATGTGATTCATGTTAAACTGAAAATTATTGCAAAAATGAAATTGCATAGAATGAGACCCGTCTCTACTATCATTACTTCCGCTTAAATCGTAGACTATACAACCCTCTGCAATGACTTTGACTTCCTTCCCCAGGGAAAGGGTATTTTTTAATGACATTAGTCAACAAGGTTTAGGCAACATGGATTAAAACAACTGTTTTTAAAGTCCATAAAATCATAAAACTGATATAGTTCTTTGTTATTGAAATTGTGCCCTCTCACTTGTAATGTGAATGGCATGAGATTTTGGTAAATTGCTAACTCATTTTCTGACATGAAATATCATGTTATCTGGAAAAAGTTTGTGAATTGTTGAATAGTGTAAAAATTATTGATTTGTACATATTTTAGGTTGTTCTTCCCATTTTTCAAGCATGAAATGTATGCCTTTTGCTCTCAAACCCTTTACTCCTTCAATATCTGATATGCTGTCATAAATTTTTGTGAATTCAAAGCCAATCCTCTTCACAAGTGCTGTATGTAGCATTTCACCCTTCACATGACACTTGTGCTGCTCTTGCCCGCCCCCTCCTCCCTTCTTTTTGTTTCCTTTCTTCCTTGCCACTCACTTTTCCTCCCTGTCATTGACCTTGACCCTGAGTGCAGACTGAACAGTCACAAAATTGGTGTTTTGCTTGCCATTCAAAATTCTGTTCCTGTGGGGTTGGGCTGGGGATGGAAGTTTTTAGGGTCATGGTTTTGAAAGGTGAGGGCAAGAGCATCACAAATGTCATCTGGGGGTACAAAAGGTACATATGGTAGAACACAAAATCTGTATGTGTTGAGGTATTTTGTGTGTCATTTTTGTTCTCAGGACACTTGAATTAGTAACAAGACATCTAATTTCAATCATAGTGTTGAAAAAAGTTGAAAATTGTTGACTAGTGTTATTAGTAAGAATTCCAGGATAGGTGGGACTGCCTTCTAATACATACACAAATTGTGGATTGTGTTTCTGATAACACACTTACCAGAGTCAACCACTAACATAACATTCTGAGTGTCCACCTACCTCTTATTTCTTGGAGTTTTAGAACTTGATCTGGATTGGTAGCATTCGTGTTCCTGTGTTTTCTTTGAATCCTTAAAATTGTGACAGAGATATCCCTGTGTGCGTGACTGCCCTGTCTGTTGCTCAACTTATCGGTACCAACAGTAATTTCTGCCTTGCTTTCTCATCACTTGTCTGAATGATATTTGCTGTACTTCCTGTGCCCTCATGGTGAATAGTTTTGTGCTTTGTGGATGTCATTGTGTTTTGCACTGTACGTGAACAAAAAATAAATATACATTAAGACAAAGCACATAAGTGGACACAACACTACACAGTTTGTTGTGGTTAGATCATCTGCATGCTTCTGAAATTACTTCCCAGCTGTTCTAGCAGCCAGTGTATTTGGGACTGCTCCTGTACATTGACTTGCTGTACATTCAAAGAGGTACTGACCCATAACCCCAGCTTCCTTTTCCCACTCCTTTGCCCCAGTTCATTCCATAAGTTTCAAATTATCAGTCCAAAACCATAACAGTCTTGTCCTTGGAGAGAACCCTTCTTGTTCATGATGTTACAGTGGCATGTAATGTATTATTTCGAGCCTCTTTGTGGGTTTTTTGGCTAGTAGTCACCCACACAGTTGTATAGTGTCACATCCCAAAAGTCCACACTGAGGTTTGAAAATCTAAGATCTTGTAATCATGTAGCTAAAAAAAAAAAATGGTAGCTCTCTTCTTATAGGAAGAATCACTGTTATTTGTTTTCATTAATCAGTTTTCACTTTGTAATCTCTCCTCTAGCAGCCATGTGTCAGGAGCAGACCATTGTGCAAGACTGTAAATAATTTATCTTCTGTTTATACTCTAGGGTCATGTGGTGAACTACAGTGAATTCACAACAGCAGAAGAGATCTGTGAAAATTCTACAAAACTAATCACGTTCATCGATCTGGCGGGTCATCGAAAATACCTGAGAACAACAATTCTGGGACTGACCGGTTACTCACCACACCATGTAATGCTGGTTGTCAGTGGAAGTGCAGGGATTGTTGGTATGACACATGAACATCTTGCCTTGGCTACTGCACTGGAAGTACCATTCTTCATAACCATCACCAAGACAGATGTAACATCACCTGCTGACACACTGCTCAGTCTTGAGGCTATGCTGAAGTCTGCAGGCTGCCGCAAGGTAAAACATTTCCTTGTATGTGACGTTTATCCTAACTTGTTGTTCCCATCTTAAGCTTGGGATTCTGTCTTCATTCATGCTTAAAACTCTTAAAATATGTACATGTCATCTTACTTTGTTTTTTAGCATGTCTTCCACCGCATTTATCACTAAATTCTTTTTTAATTGGTTATCATATTCCTGTCAATTACAGTAGATTCCCCTTATCTAACCTTTGGTTATCTGATATACTTTTTTGTCCAGCATCTTCTTTCATCAGAGTACTGTATTACATCTATTAACATTCATTTTATGACAGTAATGTTCTGCAAACTCGGTGAGAAGTGCGAGGAAGAACGCTTGTTCATGTGTCTACATGGTACAGTCAAATAGAATTTGGAATGTCCGTGAGATAACACTGTTACTGCTAGCACAATTTCTAACACTACATGTAATTAGAGTAGCGTGTTCTGAGTCATTTCTTGCTTGAAATTGAGCTTTAGCATGTGTGATTTGTTAAGTACAAGTGTGTATTGTTGTATTTACAGTTTTGGCACACAAAACAGCTGGATTCGAATAACATTGTGCCTGCCTCATATTTTGTGTTAAACTGGGTAGAAATGCTGTGCCAGCTTTTGAAATGCTGAAAGTAGATTTGGAGGGCATACAGTGGGAAGAACACAAGTTTTTGAGCAGTTTTCCCAAGTTAAATGGAGAATGGCATCTGTCAAGTACAGGTTTTCAGGTTTACAGAGCAGTTACTGATTAAATGGTGGACTTGTTTTGGCTTTCTGCATGCTTATGGTGCACAAAAACACACACACACAAAAAAAATTAAGAAGAACCTGATTTCACGGCTTGTACCTACAGGCTGGAAAGTTTGTTCAAAAAATGTTACGGAGTTATGCAGCTCATTTGTTGTGGAGCAAAATTATGAATAATTGTGGAATCGTATTTGAAATTTAGAAAATAACTTGAGCTTCTTATAGCGAAAGAAGGTTTATCACTTGAACAGCTCTACAGTTGTGATAAAACCAGTTTAAATTTTAAAATGCTTCCATCAATAACTATGGCTTTCCACAGAGAAAAATAGCTCCTGAGCTAAAAGAATCAAAGAACAAGTGACAGTTTTTGCCTGCTGTGTTTTCTCTCAGATAACCATAATTAAAACTTACTTTTATTGGAAAATCCAAAAAGTCTTGTGCCATCAAAAATATAGCTCAGCATCGCTTTTGTTTTAATATAATAGCCAAAAGGTGTGGGACAGACTCCAACAATTTTTGAAGTTGATTTTTACTGAATTTGTTGCTTCATTAGAATATATTTTTGAATTCAAAAACATGGAAAGGAAAGCATATCTTGCTATTGTTAGACTGTCTTCTCATCCTACTGTAAAGGAAATAAAGGGTGGAGAAAGAAGTGATCTTTCTGCCACCAAATGTCACCTCATTGTGCTGATGTATGGACCAAGATGTCACTGATGTATTGAAGGAAACTGTTGCCAGACTTCTTCAGTCCCTTAGAGAAGTGTTTGACGAAGGAGGTGAAATTTTAGAAAATTTGGAGAAAGTAAACATAAAAGATGTTTATATGACAACACAACATGGGAGAATATGGAACAAGAAACACTAGCTTGATCATGGGGAAATTCACTTGGAGAAGGTGGAAAACAAATGAAAGGTAAAGTAAGAAAACTGCAGAAATGTTGTGCCCTTATAAAAATTGATACCAGGCTGTGAAAGTGCAAATAATGTATTGATGACTTACACGACAAAGGATAGCAGCGAACCGATCACAGTAGATCTCGTGAGTAATATTGGTGATGACCATTTAGAAGATGGTAATGTAGGAGCAGAGAAATTTGATAGATCAAGTCATAATGGGTGTTAAAGGCTGCAGGATCCACCCCTGGGGTCAAATCAGTGAAGCATTATTTTCCAAAGACATATGAAAACCTCTGTTAACAAAGATCTCATTGACTGTTTGAAGCATGATCTTCATTGCAGGACTGCCCACTATCAGCAGCAGGAATATATAAGAGGACCACATAAAGAACTGTTTGGGCAGTGGACTAAAACCACTTGGAATGGCAGTTTAGAAAGTGCTGTTTGTCATGTGGTATGAATGGAACAGTAGTTGAAATGGTGTGGGAGTATGATCATGAAGAAAACATTTGCTAGTGATGAAAGTGTTGACAGTGACTGAGTGACATTTGTGTAAATTTTTGGTACGATAATAGTCTGATATTTTAACTCTGTTATGTAATTCCAGAACATTAAGCATGCAAACATCCAGTGACATAGGAACCTTGTTAATGTGGATGTAGGTATTTTCCTGAAAATTAAAGGTTGTGGAGGGGGAAGCATCTTATCTTTGGGTAAATACCAAATCATTTTTAAATATCGAATTATTTGGTGGACGTCTTGTACAGTATTTGATTATTACCAAAAAAGTTGCACCAAACTTTGGCTAGATAAAGTTAGTCACTGAGATTTTAACTGTTTATACTCATATGTCATATTTGTTTTGTTGCGCAAGGTTCCACTTGTGGTGAAGAATGAAGATGATGTGATTACGGCAGGGTCTAATCAGTTGGCAGAAAATGTTGTGCCAATATTTTGTGTGTCAAACGTCACAGGAGATGGACTGGAGTTGTTGACAAAATTTCTACATGTACTGCCACCAGGAATTAGTATGAAGGAGAAGGAGCGTTTAGGGCAGGTATGTATGTCATGTTACCAGTGAGGCATACTATAATGTTGTTGATATGTAATTTTTAGCTGTCCAAGTGGTTCTGGATTCAGCAGTCAGCCTGGAGACTTACTGTTCTGAATGAGGTTTTTTTAGGATTTTCATCAATGCTTTCGGGCAAATTGTGCTTTAGATTAGGCTGTGACTCATTCCCGCCATGTTCCTTTCAATGCATGGTTCACTTATGCTGCTGCTCAGTGGTGCCTAGATTAACTGTGTTGGTTATTGAATTATTGACAAGGAAATTAAACATGATTCCCAATCTTTTACTGGGAAATTAAATAAGAAAGAATTTTACTTCTTGACACTAAATTACATTACTTACATTTTCCTTATTTTATGTTAAATTAAATCTTGAAATGAATTGAAATTTTTGTCACTGATGTTTGTAAAGTAAGCAGCAAATATAAGTCTGAACACATGGAGTGTTTATCAGTCATTTATTGTGTTTCGTGTGATCTGTGGCATGACCTTCCAGCTGTTCCAGTGTGCCAGACAAGATACTCTATCACACCTTACAAACATGATAGTGAAAATCATATCAGTATTCAGATCTGAGATTGTGTTATTTAACATGTGGGTTCCATGACTGAAGTTGTTGTTGTTGTTGTTGTTGTTGTGGTGTATGTATGTATACAACAAAATACACCAGACTGAATATAAAAGCTTGAAGTAACAGGTTATTGCAACATATGTTTCAGTTCAGGATGTTCATATCTGTACTGATGAATAAAATTTTTTTCACCACAGTTTCATCAGCTCCTCTGGTTAAATACCAGAGACTCTGAAATGGATTTTAACTTTTTCCTTCTAAATCTGTACAACATATTCATCTCATGTAGTGTTTTATAATACTTCTGTAGTCACTATGGCATATTCAGATAAACTCTGTATATCACTTTGTCTCTTTAAGACTGGCTGTACCAAAGTACATGCTCAAACATAGCCTGTCACAGTTACATTTATGCTATAGGGTAAAATTAAAATACAAGGAAACCTCTGTCCATTGTTTTCTGTATGCATCATTTTCTGACAGTTATTGTTCATTTCTTCCAGGTCTGAAAAATCACTCACATAAACAGTGTACTGTTATTTCAGATGCGTTGTTCCTCAGAGTGTGGTTTCCCACATCAGTTGTTCAGAATTCCCATTCCTGGCCCACACAGGATTCCTGGAAGAGTCATTTGCACCCCGCCCCCCCCCCACCCCCCCACCCTCCTAAAAACAAAAAAAAAACACACTACATCATCACCTACGAGAATAA
>Ga0123357_10002758_pt1 | contig 19807 bp, 14 predicted proteins | sample TergutEmb28metaG_FD_89873 | JGI IMG/M metagenome (GOLD analysis project Ga0123357, IMG submission 89873) | Embiratermes neotenicus P4 segment gut microbial communities from Petit-Saut dam, French Guiana - Emb289 P4 | ecosystem: Host-associated > Arthropoda: Insects > Digestive system > Gut ...
AGCCTCTGGCAAGCCGAAACACGCCCTTCAATTGTTAAAGAAATGTAACAGAATCTATATCTGACAAGCCAAAACGCCATACCACAATATCAACACGTCACAACCCCACCGGGAAAGCAGGATCTAACGCGAAGGCGACGGGCGTGCTCTCCACGCGCGCGTAACAAGGACAACAAAATATACGAGCTATGGATCGTCTGGAAAGGCAGCCTTGAGCAGATAACACTCTTGTAAAGAGTTGTAGGGCGCCCCCCCGCGCTTTCTGACGTCCTTTTATTTCGAGGCTCGCACGGGCTACGCCCTACAACTCCAGTATAGCGCACTGGAAACATAATCTCGCTGTCCCCGCGGCGTCAATGTGGGGAATTCCGGTGCTCTCCACGCGCGCGTAGCAAGGACTTTACTATCGCGACGGCAAGTCGGTGCTAGGACAATTGGAGTGCCCCCACGCGCGAGTAGCACTGACTACAATGCAAGTATTATGAACTAAGCATCTGATCATTGAGGAGCGACATGAGTCAGGTTGACAACGACAGTCTCTGGGAGATCGACCAAGAGCCATTGACGTTTTACCCATGGATACCCAGTAGAGCCGGAGCGACGATCGCTGGAACCTTGCTAATACTGGTGGCATCGTCAATGCCTGCGCCTTGTCAAGCTTTCGATACAGCGTGTTGGGTTATCTGCCAGGCGTGAACACACCTAATATCCTTTCTTTGTTTCCGGGATATCAAGCCTGGTTCTCTTGCACTTTGCTATCGGGATGGGTTGCCTCGATTGCCTGGATGGAGCTTGGGTGCATACTAGTGCTCGTGGCCCCAAAACGTCTTGATGTCGCCATCATCGCTGGCCTGGTCATTTCACTTGTGCTGCTTGTCGAACCAGCCGTGGAGTATGCCAGTGGGTTGCCTGCGTACATGCATTTTGGCCTAAACTTCGCGAGTCTGGCAGTCGTCTGCAACGTGGTAGTACCGTGGCTGGTGGCGATTGCAATTGGACTGGCGATATGGCCAAGCCGACACCTTCAATACAGCCGTGGCTGGAAGGCGGCGTCAGTTTGTCTGCTGATTTTTGCCCTTGTGGGAGCCTTGTTCAAAACAGTGTGGGATGGTACGCATACTGGCTACGCTATTCACCCTGAACAGTATGTACGCCTAGTGCTATTCCCACTAACGGCTCAGTTTTTGTTCATTGTCGGGTGGATTGTATTGATATCGACGACCAAACTGCGTCCACAAGTAGCGACAGCGTGAGGCCTCCCCATAGCAGTGAGGTGACACCGTTTATTTGTGATAATCTCCTAGAAGGGCCGGTATGACCCGGCGGCGCTTTTACTGTTTTTGGATCCCAACCGAGAACACGTGGACTGCGTTGACATCTCGAATGATCGCTTAGCACTCGCGAGTACGCGCACAAACATGTCCTTCACCGTTGAGGGAGGCCCAATTGACGACGACATTACTGGCTTTTGTCCCTGACGGAGGCAGGCTCACTGAGCCAACGCCGCGAATGGGCGTCGGCAAGCAGCGCGATGAACACCGGTGGCCCCAACCATGGGATGTTAGGCGTCACCTGGCCTGGGGTCGTGGGTTTTGATGGTGGTCTTGGGGTGGCCATTGGCCATGATGCCACTTTGCCGCGCAATAGGAGCGGCTACGGTTCGGTAACTGAGCGGTTTGACACCGAAATTGACCTAGATTTTGGTTCAAACGCCACTTTGCCGTCAATGCCCGAAAATTGTCAGTAGGGGGACGTAGGGTTGTGGCCATGTCAGTTGATGCGATACTCGAGGGCCTGGACGCCGAACAAGCGGCCATCGCCCGGGCCGGTGGCGGGCCCGTGGTCGTGGTGGCGGGCGCGGGCACCGGCAAGACGCGGGCGCTGACCCATCGGATCGCCTATCAGGTGGCGTCCGGGCAAGTGGACGCCCAACAGGTGCTGGCGCTGACGTTCACGACGAAGGCGGCCGGGGAGATGCGTTCGCGCCTGGCCGGTCTGGGGGTCCGCGGGGTTCAGGCGCGGACCTTCCATTCGGCGGCGCTACGCCAGGCCAAGTACTTCTGGCCGCGCATGACCGATCAGCCGCTGCCGCCGGTTACCGACAAGACACTGCCCATGGTGGCCGAGGCCGCCCAGCGAGTCGGCGTCATGGGCGACACGGCACGTCTGCGCGACCTGGTCGGCGAGGTCAGCTGGTCAAAGGTCTGCAACGTCCCGGCCGATCGTTACCCGGCCGTCGCACCAGGTCTGGGACGTTCGGTGGCGGGCGTCACACCCGAGCAGGTGGCCGCCGTTCTGGCCGGCTACGAGCAAACCAAGCACCGGGCCGGCGTGATCGACATGGACGACATCTTGCTGGTGGCGCTGGGCTTGATGACGCAGTATCCGCAGGTGGCCGCCCAGGTGCGCGACACCTACCGGCACCTGCTGGTGGACGAGTACCAGGACGTCTCACCCGTGCAGCACACCCTGCTGCGGGCTTGGCTGGGGGACGGCGACGACCTGATGGTGGTGGGCGATCCCGCCCAGTCGATCCACGCCTTCGCCGGGGCGGATGTGCGCTTCCTCCTGGGATTCACGGACGAGTTCCCGGAGGCCAGACGGTTCGAGCTGACCACCAACTACCGCTCGTCGGCGCAAGTGGTGTCGTACGCCAATGAGGTGGCCGCCCGGTCGCGGGGCCGCGTCAGAGCGGTGCGTCTGAGACCCTTGAGCCCGCCCGGCCCGGACGTAGCCGAGGTGGGCTGTGCGGACGGTCCCAGCGAGATCGCCGAACTGGTTGACTGGCTGACGGCCTGCCATGACGGCGACCTGGATTGGGAGCAGATGGCTGTGCTGTACCGGGTGAACGCCCAGTCGCTTGCAGTCGAGTCGGCCCTGGGCCAGGCCGGCATCCCATACACGGTTCGGGGCGCGGAGCGCTTCTACGACCGTCCGGAGGTGACGGCGGCGCTGGCTGCTTGGCGCGGTCTGGCGGCAGCCCGTCCGGACGATCCGGGTGTCAAGTCGCTGCTCGACGCCCTGACGGGTCTGGGCTGGACGGCCGAACCGCCGGAGGGCCAGGGACGTCAGCGCGAGCGCTGGGAGTCGTGGCAGGCGCTGGCCACGCTGCTCGATTCGCTGCCCGAGGGGATCAGCACCGCCGCGGCCGTCAGCCACGTCGAGCAATTGGCGGACGCCCAGCAGGCGCCATCGACCCCCGGCGTCGTGCTGGCCACGCTGCACGCCTCGAAAGGCTTGGAGTTCGACGCGGTGGCCATCATCGGGGTCCAAGAGGGGCTATTACCCTTTTCGCTGGCCACCACGGACGACCAATTGGCGGAGGAGAACCGGCTGCTCTACGTCGGCGTCACGCGGGCCAGGAAATTGTTGCACCTGTCATGGGATGCTTCGCGCCGCCGTCCCAGCCGGTTTCTGGACGTCACTCCAGCGCCGGAATTCAAAGGCCGAGCCCGGCAACGTCCCAAACGCCAACTGCGCACTTGCCGGGTGTGTGGCAAGGCGTTGCTGGTCGGCGCCGAGATCATACTGGGACGCCACACGGGATGTCCATCGGACTTCGACGAATCGTTGTTCGAGGCGCTCAAGGCCTGGCGTCTCCAGCGAGCCAGGGAGGACGACGTGCCGGCATTCGTCGTCTTCTCGGACGCCACGCTGATGGCCATCACAGAGGCCGCACCGTCCAGCAAACCGGACTTGCTCGATATCAGCGGGATCGGCGAAACCAAGCTGGAGCGCTACGGCGACGCCGTGCTCGACGTCATCAAGACCTGCTCAAGCAGCACGGGCGAGGACCGCGCCGGAGGCGCCAGTGCTGCATGAACAGTCCGGGTGGGATTCCCAGCGCCGTCTGGCCACCCCGGTGTGCGATGAGTCGATCTCGACGGTCGAGGCGCGCAGCGTGGTCCCGGCGCCCTGGAGGAACCACGAGGCCTCCAGAGCTGTCTGGACTCCGGCCCAGCGGGCGGTCATCGGCTCGGGTTGGGCGGGACGGCCGGTGAGCGCCGCCAGCGTCGCCGGCCACAGCTCATCGTGATCTGCCATGGTCAGGTCAAGACAGGCGAGACAAGGCCCTCCCTGGTGATCGACGAGTGGGCCGATGGTGGCGCAATCATGATGGGCTCGCACCACCAGATGTGGCAGCCAGTGGCGCGACAAGTGATCTGTGATGGCACGGTCGGGCTGAATTGTGGCAGTCGCCACAATGATCAGATCAACCGAATGTGGTTGCACCGCCGTCCAATGAGGCCCGATCTGCAACTGGGCATCCGGGCAGCGGCTGTAAACCCAGGCGCACATGGCCGCTGCGGCACTGGTGAAGGAGCCCAGCGGGTCGAGCGGGGTTTGGGCGACCTCTGGAGCGCTGATCTGCACATTGACGCCTGACTGGGCCAAGGCCAGAGCAGTCTCGGCGGCCAATTGCCCACCGCCGATGAGCAGCACGCAGCCCAGCAACCGGCTGGGTTTCATCTGACGCCGGTCGTCAAGCATCTGCTCAAGGACCGCGTCGAGATCCTCCATCGGCGCGCCGCGCAGCCACCTTTCCGGCGGACCCTCGAGGGTGCAGCAGACACCGTCATGGCCGATCAGGCGCCATTGCCGGGCATTGAGCTGAACGAGATCGGCGCGCAGCTTCGTTGTCATGCTAATCAGTGTGGCGAAGTGTGCTGTGCCGCCACAATCCGATATGGGGATTGGCGACGCCCCGACGACACCTGGGGCAAGACGGACAACACTGCCGGCTCAGCAAAACGGCGGGTGCCGCAACACCCGCCGTCTTGCTGATAGATATAACCGTCAGGCCTTGCCGAGGAAACGATTCAGACTGGTGCCACAATCCGGGCACTTGGCCTTGGCCACGCGCGTGCCCTTCTCGTTCACGACGACGTGTCCGCTGGTCGTGACATGGGCCTTGCACTTGAGGCAATAAAACTCGCCTTCGTAGGTCTCATCAGCCATGCTGCACTCCTTGTTTTGCTTGGGGGCCACCGATGATCGCAGCCACTACGTATCATGACTCTATCGAATAGTTGGGTAAACAGGGTATCCGGGGCCCTAAAAGACTCGGCGTGTCGCCGACGGGAGGTCAAGCAGATGTGAAATGGCCCCGGGGCACCAGATCGCCTTCCCCTGCGCCCGGCGCCCCCGGGGGCCGAGAATGACGTTACCTTCTTGGCAGTGTCGCGTCAACCCGCCCTCTCGAGTACAGCTTAATGGTTGTCGTCCTGACGCCACTGATCCATCAACCAGTTGAGCTCCGCATCCATCGCGTCAGGCGCGGCTTCGATGGTTCGCTTGACGAAGCCGATGACGTCGTCAAGGTCCTCCGCCTGTGGCATGTTGTCCGGGTGGCGCCACAGCGCGTCGCGCTCATCAATTCCGCGCTCGTGACCGAGATAAGCCCAGAGATTGGCGGCGTCCCGCACCCGTCGTGAGTTCAGTTCAAGGCCCACCAGCGTGGCCAGGGCGTGATCCGCCGGGCGCTCGCGCATGACGCGCGTCAACTCTGGCGCCGATTGCAACCAGGGACTGGCGGCTTGGTTGACGACGGTTTCGACCCAGCCCTCGACGAGCGAAATCAGGGTCTCGAGCCGGGTCAGGATCGCTTTTTGCTCCGGGCTGGTGGCCGGACGGAAGATGCGATCCTCGACCTGGGCCGAGATCTCGGCGAGGCGTTCCGGTGTCATCTGGTCGAGTTGGTCGACCTCGAAACCGTCGCGCAGGACGGACGGGTCGATAGTGATCTCGCGAGCGTAGTGCTCGATAAGAGCCAGGATCTGGGGGCCCAGCCACGGAGTGGCCCCGAACAGGCGTTGGCGGGCGCTCTCGCGCAACAGCAGATAAACGCTGGTTTCCGTGGCCGGGGTGGCCAACCCGGCCGTGAAGGCCGTGATGTTGGACGGCAGGAGCGCCACCCCCGGCGGTTCGACGAGCGGCAGTGCGGCGTCCGTCCCCGACAGGGTGGTGGCGGCCAGATCGGCGATGGCGCGTGCCAGGCGCGAGGAATAGAACTCGCTGGCCGTCGAGCGCATCATCGGGACCAGCATGTCGGCGATGCCGGACAGTTCCTGCATCGCTGCCACGCCGTGGGCCAGGTTGTCCTGCGCGAGGCCGACCAGGGCGTCGCCAAGCCGGGAAACGATGGGGGCACACATCGAGCGCCAGGCGTGCATCGTCTTGTCGACCCAGCGCTCCCGGTTCCACAATTCCAGGCGCAGCATGGCGCCGTCAAAGGACACCGACTGGTCAAGCCACGAGTTGGCCAGGTTGAACGCGTCCAGCATGTCGTTGCCCGGCGGGGGCGGCACGGGATCGTCGCCTTTGGACGCCACCAGCTTGTTGATGGCCAGGTTGGTGGCCGTCCAGTTCATGCCCGATGACGGATCCCTGCCGGCCGAAGCCTGTCCGAGGGCCGAGCGCAGGCCCTGCATCAGTTTGGCCATATCGATGTTGCCTCTGCCGTCGGTGAACTGGCGCATCTGAGCGGCCAGCGTCTCCGGGTCGGGTGCGCCTGGCATGTTCTGCAGGTTTGCCATCAGCGAATCCGCCCAATCCGGTGGTAGTTCCGGCAGATCCTCGTCGTCCGAATCGTCTATGTCCATGATTCTATTCAACCCCATGGCGGGGTGAGATGTTAACAGGCTGACACGGTAGTCTTTGCTTTGTGAGACTGCCGCGTGGACGATTGGCAGGGCGGGAGCGATGGACCGCCCTGGCCGCAGGGGGGACGCTGCTTGTCCTGCTCGTCGTCCTGACGCTCGTGCAGTTGCCATTCACGATCTGGTCGGCGGGAGAACTGGACGACCTTTACGGGTCTGACGGGCTGGTGGTGTCCGGGGTGCCGACCTATCCGGTCAGCGGACACCTGCAGGTGGCGGGGATGTCGGTGGCAGGCCAGACGGTCAGCCTGGGGCGGGCATTGTCGGCTTTCTCTGACCCCCACCAGGCGGTGATTCCGCAATTCGTGGATTACCCGATCGGCCTGCCGATCCCGCAGGTAGCCGTCGGCCAAAGCACCCAGGAGTCGCTGCGGGCGGCAGAAGCGGCGGCCGTCCGCCAAGTGGGGTTGCCGGTCGAACGGGCGCCCCGCGTGTTTTCCGTGCTGGCGAGCGGCCCGAGCTATGGCAACTTGCTGGTTGACGACGTGATCGAGGCGGTGGGCTCGACGACCGTCACCAGCGTCGCCGAGTTCGACCAGGCGATGAAGACGCATTCCGTCGGCGACACCATCCAATTGACGGTGACGCGCGATGGCGTCCGCCTGGACTCGCAGATCGATGTCGTGGCGCAGGCTTCGAGCACGTCTGGAAACGAGCAGCCGGTGCCATCGCTGGGAGTCACGCTCGGCGACTCGTACCTGCTGGGCGGCATCGATGTGAGCGGGGCCCCAGCCGATATCGGCGCCGGGCTCATGGTGGCTATCGGCGTGTATGACATGCTGTCGGGGGAGAATCTCCTGGGCGGCGTGTCCGTGGCGGGAGCCGGTATGCTGGACGCCAATGGCGTCGTCTCCAATGTCGCCGGGGCCAATGAGCGGCTGCAGGCGGCGGAGGCGGCCACGACGGATATCTTCCTGCTACCCCAGGGCAACTGCGTCAACGTCTCACTGGCCGGGGTCGAAATGAGGGTCATCCCGGTGAGCTCACTGGGTGAGGCGTTGAGCAGCCTCGAAGTGTTGAAGGAACTGGGACCAAATGGCGTCGTCCCCAGTTGTCCTGGTTAAGTAGTAGATAGACAAGGAAAGGTCGGTCATGGAAAAACCAACAGCCAAGAAGAAGCAGCCGAACTGGCGGCGTCGCCTGGGCATCACAGCGGGGGTGCTGATCGGTCTGATCATCGTCATCACCGTCGCCGTCCGAGTCGTCACCGAAGTGATGTGGTACGCCAGCCTCGATGTCACAGGGGTTTATTGGACGCGTCTGCTGGCGGGAGTGTCGCTGTTCTGCGGCTTCGGGGTGATCACTGGCGGCATCGTGACTGCCAGCCTGCTGTTCGCCACCCGCGCCGGCGCCCACATCGAGATCATGGGCATCCGCTTCCCCCGCTGGCTCGTCGTAGCCGCGCCCGCCGTGATAATCGGGGCAGGCGTGGGGTGGTTGGCGCGCGGTGGCATCGACGCGGCGCTCGGCTGGTGGAACCAGGTGCCCTTCGGGACGTCCGACCCGACCTTCGGCAAGGATGTCGCATTCTTCGTCTGGACAGTGCCGTGGTGGCACTCGGTGGCCTCGCTGACGATGACGGTGCTCGTGCTCACCGGGTTACTCACCGGGCTGCTCTATATGATGTCGATGCCGGAGTCTCCGCTGACCGTCCGGGCGACGGAGCGGGACGGCGTCGTCACCCCGGAGGTTTCAGTTAAAAACCCGTTCAATGCCAAGGCGCGGTCGCATCTGTCGGTGATCATAGCGCTGATGTTGGTCGTCTACGGGTGGCAGTGCCTGCTGACGCGCTACTCGTACACGTCCGAGGACAACGGGTTGTTCACGGGCATCGGGTACACGGAGCAGCACGCCCGGCTGATCGCCCGCCTGGTGGTGGCGATCATCGCCTTCATCTGCGCCGCGGTGTTCGTCGTCAACACCAAGATCCAGCGTTGGCTGATCTCGGTGTTGTCCCTCGTCCTGATGCTGGTGTCGGCCATCGTCGTGTCGGGCCTCTACCCGGCCATCGTGCAGCGCGTGTCGGTCGCGCCGACGGAACCGATCGTCCAGGCGCCGTTCGTCGCCAACAACATCGCGGCGACCCGGCAGGCATTCGGGATCGAGAAGGTCGAGATCACAGATTATTCGGCCGAGACGAGCGCCACGGCCGGCCAGCTGAAGGCCGACGCTGAAGCCCTCCCAGGCATCCGGCTGATCGACCCCGCCGTCGTCGCCCCCACGTTCGAGCAGCTGCAGCAGGTGCGCGGCTACTACACGTTCCCCCGCACGCTGGACGTCGACCGGTACACACTCGACGGTCAGATGACGGACGCCATCGTGGCCGCCCGTGAGATCGACCAGTCGGGCATCCCGGATCAGTCGTGGAACAACATCCACACCGTCTACACGCACGGGTTCGGCATGGTGGCCGCCTACGGCAACCGCAACCAGGCCAGCGGCGAACCGGTCTGGATCGCCCAGGACATCCCGCCCCAGGGCGTCTTGGAGGAGGAACAGGCGCGCATCTACTTCGGCGAGCAGACGTCCACTTATGCGATCGTCGGCGCGATGCCGGGCCAGGATCCCGTCGAGCTCGACACACCCGGTGGCGGCGACAACCAGCCCGAAACCCGCAACACCTATGACGGGACGGGCGGTGTCGCCGTCGGAAACTTCGCGATCCGGTGCCTTTTCGCGCTGCGGTACAGCGATCTGAACATGATCCTTTCCGACCGCATCAACGCCAACTCGCGCATACTCTACGACCGCACCCCGACCGAACGCGTCCAGAAAGTAGCGCCCTGGCTGCAGGTTGATTCCGATCCGTTCCCGGCGATTGTGGACGGCCGCCTCGTGTGGATCATGGACGCCTACACGACCACGGACAAGTACCCGGACTCGCAGATGGAGACGATGGGCAGCGGATTCAGCACGCTCAACGTCAACTACATCCGCAACAGCGTCAAGGCGACAGTCGATGCCCTGGATGGAACAGTGAACCTGTACGCCTGGGACACGACCGACCCGTTGTTGCAGACGTGGATGAACACTTATCCGGGCGTCGTCCAGCCCAAGTCGGCCATCTCGGCCGACCTGATGGCGCACCTGCGGTATCCGACCGATATCTTCAACGTCCAGCGCACCGTGCTGGCCCGCTACCACATGACCGATCCCAACACGTGGTACCAGCAGTCGGATCTGTGGCAGATCCCGACCGATCCGCGAAATGCGACGGGAACCAATGAGCCGACGTATTACCTGTCGATCAAGTGGCCGGATGATCCGTCGCCGGTGTTCTCGGAGACGGCTGTGTACGTCCCCAATCTGCGCAACAACCTGGGCGCCTACCTGGCCGTGGTGGCTGACGCGTCGAGCCCCGACTACGGCCGGCTGCGGGTGTTGAAGCTCTCGGACAGCCAGCAGATCGCCGGACCGGGGCAGACGTACAACGCCATCGTCAACGACCAATCCGTCGCTGACAAGCTGCTGCCGTACACCCGCCAGGGCACGGCCCAGGTGATCTACGGCAACCTGCTGACGCTGCCGCTGGGCGGCGGGCTGATCTACGTCGAGCCCATCTACACGCAGGCGCAGAACACCACGGCGGCAACCTACCCGTTGCTGCGCTTCATAGCGGTGCGCTTCGGCGACACGATCGCCATCGGCGACAACTTGCAGCAGGCGCTCGACACGGTGTTCGGGGGTGACGCCGGGGCTAGCACCGGTGAGACGGACGTCACGCCGCCGGACGAGACGCAGCCGGGGACGCCGGACGAGACGCCCAACCCCGGCGGCACGATCCAGCCGCCGCCCACGACGTCAACCCCGGGTGGCGACGCCGTGGCCCAGCAGGCGCTGGCCGAAGCCGCGGCAGCTTTCAAGGCGGCCGACGTCGCCCTGAAGGCCGGTGACCTGGCCGAGTACCAGCGTCAGATGCAGATTGCCCAGCAGAAGGTCCAGGAGGCCCAGGACGCGCTCGGATAGACTGAGGCAATGAGCATTCGGGAGAGCTGGGATGTGGACGCCGATCGAGGTCTAGACGCGGCGACGGCGGCGGAGCGGCTGGTTGAGCATGGCGCCAATGCCTATGTGGCAGGTAAGCCAGATTCACTAGCGGTCATGGTGTTGCGGCAGTTCCGCGACGTCGCCAATCTGATACTGCTGGTGGCGGCGGGGCTGTCGCTGGCGCTGGCCATCCGCGAGGGACACGGCTACTTGGAGCCGATCGTGATCGCGGCGATCATCGCCATGAACCTCGGCCTGGCCGTGTCGCAGGAGCGTGGCGCCGAGCGAGCGCTGGAGGCGCTGCAGAAACTGAACAGCCCCACCTGCTTCGTGCGCCGCGACGGGCACCGCATGGAGGTGCCGACGTCCCAAGTGGTGCCGGGCGACATCCTGGCGCTGAAGACGGGCGACCTGGTGGCGGCCGACGCGCAGTTGCTCCAAAGCACCAATCTGGCCGTCGACGAGTCGTCGCTGACCGGCGAGTCCGAGCCGTCCGAGAAGGACGCCGGAGCGTTGGTGGAGGCGGGGGCGGCGCTCGGCGACATGGCCAACATGGTGTTCTCGGGCACGCTGGTGACGGCTGGCAACGCGGTGGCGGTGGTCGTCGCCACCGGCATGCACACCCAGATGGGCAAGACGGCCGGCTACTTGAACGACGCTCAGAAGCTGGCCACTCCGCTGCAGCGGCGGCTCAACCGCGTCGGCCAGATGGTCTCGCTGGTCGCGGTGCTGGCCGCGGCGGTGTTCTTGGGCGTTGGCGTCAGGCAGGGCCAGGACTTCTGGGTGATGATGCTGGCGGCCGTCTCGCTGGCCGTGGCGGCAGTGCCCGAGACGCTGCAGTTGATCGTCACCTTGTCGCTGACGCACGGGGTGCGCCAGATGGTCGGGCGTCACGCGCTGGTGCGCAAGCTTCCGGCGGTGGAGACGCTGGGCAACACGTCCATCATCTGCTCTGACAAGACCGGCACGCTGACCCAGAACCGCATGGCCATCCAGCGGTTGTGGGTGCCGGGCAGCGATCCGGTGGCGGCTGATGGTGAGTTGGGCGACGACGTGCGACGGCTGGTCGAGCACCTCGCGCTGGCGAGCAATGCCACTTGGGAGCGGACGCCGGAGGGCGACGAGAGGATAGTGGGAGACGCCACCGAATCGGCCATCCTGCGGCTGCTGCGCGAGGCCGATCCGTCAGCCAGTAGTGGGCTGGCCGCGCGGTACCCGCGTGTGGGGGAGGTGCCGTTCTCATCGGCCCGCAAGATGATGACGACGGTGCACCGGTGCCCGGAAGGCGGGTATTTGGTGCTGACGAAGGGGGCTTTCGACCGTCTGCCAATTGGCGACGACGGTGCGGAGGCGGCGGGGGAGCGGCAGCGGGTGCACGACGAATTCGGGCACGACGCGCTGCGGGTGATCGCGCTGGCCAGCAAGCGGGTGGGGGAGTTGCCGGACGGCGGGGACCTGACCGCCCTGGAGCGCGATCTCGAGTTCGAGGGTGTTATCGGGCTGATCGATCCGCCGCGTCCCGAAGCCGCCGAGGCCATCGCGGTGGCCCGGCGGGCCGGTGTGCGCACCGTCATGATCACCGGGGACCACGCCGCAACGGCGGGGGCCATCGCGCGGCAACTAGGCTTGATGGGGTCAGACGGCGTCGTTGTCACCGGCCAGCAACTGGCGGCGATGGACGATGCCGAGTTGATCGCCGGTGTGCGGGACTACTCCGTCTATGCGCGGGTCTCCCCGGAGGACAAGATCCGTATCGTCGAGGCCTGGCAGGAAAACGGCGAAGTGGTGGCCATGACGGGCGACGGCGTCAACGATGCCCCGGCGCTGAAGTCGGCGGATGTGGGTGTCGCCATGGGCGTGGCTGGCACCGAGGTGGCCAAGAGCGCCGCCGACATCGTGTTGACCGACGACAATTTCGCCACCATCGTCGCGGCCATCCGCGAGGGGCGGACGGTGTTTGCCAACATCCGCAAGACCATCGACTTTTTGCTCGTCTGCAACTTCTCAGAGATCGTCATCATGCTGTACGCGCAACTGATGGGGTGGGGTGTGGCGCTGACCCCGGTGATGTTGCTGCTGATCAACGTGCTGGGTGACGGCATCCCCGGCCTCCATTTGGCCCGGGAACATGGCGATGCACACATGATGCAGCGAAAACCCATCGGGCGGTCCGAGAGTTTCTTCGGGGACGGCCTGTGGCAAAATATCGTGCAACAGTCTCTCGTCTTTTCGGTGGTGGGCCTGGTGGCGTTCTGGATGGGCGCGGTGTGGCAAGCGGACCTCGGTGTGGGGCAGACGATGGCCTTCCTGGTGGTGGCATTCACGAGTATCGTCCGGATATTCACCGTCCGCACCCGAGGGTCGGTGTTCCGCCGCACGCTGAGCGATAACTGGCCACTGGCTTGGAGCGCCCTGGCGATGGTTGTTGTTTTCGCGGTGATGGTGCAGGTCGGCCCGGTGGGTGCCGTATTTGGCTTGACGACGATCACCGGTCTCGATTGGGCGGTGGTCGTCGGGTTGACAATCGTGCCTACCGTTGTTGCCGAGTTGTTCAAGCTGGCCGGACGCCGGGGCGATGTGCATAGCCAAAGGGATCGTCTGGTCAAGCACTGACGATTGGGCGTCAAGTTAACACGTCGGGTGGAGCGCCGGTTTGGGCTGACGGCACCGCAGCCGCCCGCCAATATCTGATGGTCACCCAGATTGTGCGGCGGGGATGACGCCTGGGAGCCCTGGGCCGGCTGGAACCCGACGCAGTGACGGTGGTTGGGCTCCAACCATCAGTCAACACCGCCGCTGCGAATTGTCGCTGGTGTGGGGTCGTGGTCTTGTGTCGTGGGGACGCTCCAGTCGGCGCATGAGCTGCGCTCATCGTCGCGCCTCCTTCTCGCTCAGTTCCGCTCCAATACCGATGACACACGGCGGTCTTTCGCTTCAATGCCCCACTCGTACAAGCCCACGACCCCCTATATGGTCACAGCCCGCTCCGGCGTTATGCCCAACCGCCTCTAGTGTGTGAGTGCTGCTAAAATGCTTGCATGACTAGTATCGTGATCAGAGATGTGCCAGAAGACGTCCATGACGTGTTGGTGACGCGGGCGGAATCGGCCGGACAATCGCTGCAGAAGTACACCTTGCAAATGATTGTCGACAACGCCCGTCGGAAGACGCAAAGAGAGGTGCTGGAGGGGATCACCCAGAGGATGTCGCAGTTTCCGGGCGTTAGCCGGGAACAGATCTTGGCCGACTTGCGTGCCAGCCGCGAGGAGGACGCTGCGTGATCGTTGACCTAACCATGAATGGTATGAATCGTCGGGTGCCGATGGACGTAGAAAACGTTGTCTTGGATGCTTCCGCGATCGTTTCGTACCTGCTGGAGGAAGGTCCGGCCAGGGCACGAATCGCGACGTTGGCAGAAAAGGCTTATCTGATAGCTCCGGCGATCATGCCGTTCGAGGTGACAAATGTCATTCGAAGGCATCTGTCAGCCCGCATAATCACAGCGAATACTGCTCAGGCAGCCTGGATCGGTTTGGCCGAGTTGGACGTGGAACCGTGGCAATGGGCCACGCTGGCGCCACGAGTGTGGGAACTCCGGGGTTCGATCACCAGCTATGATGCCAGTTATGTCGCCTTGGCCGAGATCATGCAGTGTCCGTTGATAACGGCGGATGCCAAACTGGCGGCGATGGCGCCGCCCACCTGTCAGATTGAGCTGGTGTGACGGATGCGGGTGGAGCGCCGGTTTGGGCTGGCGACACCGCAGCCGCCTGCTAAGCCTGGTGGTCACCCAAATGATGCGGCGAGGATGGCGTCTGGGAGCCCCGGGCCGGCTGGAACCCGCATCTACAAACTAGTGTGGCGTCAGGTCAAGCTTTTCAGCAGGATGACGACGCAGACGAGCACCGCCACACAGGCGACGATGACGAGCACGCCCTGCCAGGTTTGGGGGTGCAACCCGATGCCGCCCCGGTTGGTCGCGAACCATGGTTTCTTCTGCGGTGCTTGTTGGGCATCCTCGTCGTCTGACATTTCAGCTCCTTTTTCTTGTATCGATCATAGTTCTTGACGACGCTGGTTGCGTGCCGTCCCCCAATTGTGCCTGGTGCTGTCACGAGATCAGGGTTTTAGTCCATCTAGCGGCTCTAGTGGACGAAAAGTCCGATCTCGACAGAATCCACTACTCCACAGATGCCGAAAGACTGCTAAAGCTTTGAATACGATTGATGATAAGCGGTACATCGGTGTTCAAAGTCGCCTGCACGATTGATGAGTCGATCATCATGTAGCCATGGGATATGTGGTTTCGCGGGCCCACATCAACGGCCAGTCGTCACCAAATAGTTGCTGACGCGTCCCGTCGTCAAGTCGGGCCAGTGTCTCAATCGCGGCGGAGAGTCGCATGCATATGGCGTCGATGATCATCTGGTCGTCAAGGTCACCGATGGCATAGGCTTGCACTGTGTCAAGGTGAATGAGAGCGTCATCCAGCAACTCCTTAGTGGTGCGGCTCATAGCGCCACCGCCTCTGCGAGGATGCGGTCACGGTACTCTGGACGGATTGTGCTATCGGGCACAAGATCAACATCGACGCCAAGAAGTTCGCTGATTTGTTGCTCCAAATATGCCATTTTCATAAGGCTCAGTGGTTTGCTCATCTTGAACAACAAATCAACGTCTGATCCGGGGTGATCTTTGCCCGTTGCTACCGAGCCGAACACCCGTAGATTTGTGCCACCGGAACTAGCTAAGGTACGGCGGATTCGGGAGGACTGCTGGCGCAGCCGTGTGGCGATAGGCGACGTCCCATGGAACTTCAGTAACCGGGAGACCTCTGGTTGGCTGCGGCCGATCTGCCTGGCGATCTCGGTCTGAGCCATGCCGTTCGCGGATGCGTGGCGTACTGCTGCTACAAGTTCGGCACGGGCACACTGCACCGTCTCGTCGGTGCGACGGGCGATTTCGTTCAGACTGATTGACACATGAACATTATAGCAGATGCTATACCTGGTTACAGATAGGGGTTGACGACGGGAATCCCGCAGTCGAGGAAGTCATGCACATTGCGTGTGGCGACCATCGCTCCTGCTACTTTGGCAATGGAAGCGATTTGGGCGTCCAACACTGCGATGGGGCGACCGGCAGCCTTGCGGCGGGCCATGATGTCACCGTAGGCGTCCGCAGCGGCTGATCCGAAAGGTAACACGAGATCTTGGGTGATGGCCCAGAATGCCTCGACTGCCTTACGCAGACGGTCCTTCCGAGCACCGTCAGGCATGATTGCCACACCGTAGGCGATCTCTGCTCTCGTAACGGCTGTGACCCGAAAGTCTGTGTCTGACATGGTTTGTTGCCACGACAAGATGAGCGGCAGGTCGGGGTGGTTGGGCGATAACAAAACAGATGCGATGTTCGTGTCAATGACGATCACAGGAACACCTCGCGTTGCTGGTCAAGCACACGGTCAAGGCGCAAATCGATATCACCAACCGAACTTCTGAATGAGGCAGCAGCGTCAAACAATGGGGATGACGTGGACATTTCGACTGGCCGAGTCGCATAGTCTGTTAAAACTGCCCGTATCTCCGCTTCCATCGAACGTCCGTGATCGACTGCCCGGTGACGTATCGCAATCTGGGTACGCTCGTCAAGGTTGCGCAATGTAATCGTGTTGGACATGAGTACCTCCGGCTCAGCAGATATGCCTTCAATGCTAGCAATGAATGTAATTAAAGCACAACAAGCTACACTGATGAAACTGTTGCTATTAGCCCGACGGATTCCAATTGCGGGGCGAGCATTTCCGCCGGACCACACAGCGCCACCAGCAGGTTGCTTGGCTGGACGTGCCGGGCGAAAGCGGCGGTCGCGTCGTCCGCCGTGACGCGGCGGATCGCCGACATGTAGTCGTCAAACCAACCGGGCCTCACACCACCCAGAGCGAACTCTGCGGCCTGGGCGGCGATGGCATCGGCGGTGTCCAGACGCAGGGGAGTGGCGCCGGTGATGTAGGCGATGGCGTCGCGGGTCTCGGCATCGGTGATGGGGGCGGCGGTCACGTCCAGCAAGTCCAGGCAGAGGCGCGTGGCCTCGGCGGCGGCGTCCGCCAAGCACTCGGCCTGGGCCATGAAGACCGCACCGTTCCTGGTGGGCCCGAGCCCGGAGCTGGCACCGTACGTCAAACCCCTTTCCTCGCGCAGCACTTGGTTTAGACGCGACCCGAACATGGACCCGACAACGGCATTCGCCACCTGCAGGGCGGGCCAGTCAGGGTGGGGACGGCTGGGGGTCAGCGTCCCCAAGCGCAGGCTCACCTGGGTGGCGGACGGACGGTCGACGACCACCACTTGGCGCGTTGGGACGGGCGGTAGGGGAAGGTCGTCAGCCAATACCCGGCTGGGGGACGGCTGCCAGCCGCCGAAGACCGCCGCCACGGCGTCAACGGTCTCCGGCGGCAAATCGCCGGCCATGATCACCCGCAGGCGCTCGGGGCGGATGGCCGCCTGGTGCCAATCCTGCAGCGTCGCCTGGTCCAGCCGGGCCACGGTCTCGGCGTCACCGCCAACCGGGCGGGCCAACCGGTGGTCGCCCAAGTTGGCGTACAGCGCTTTGGTGGCGCAGACGGGCGGGGACGCCTCACCGGTGGCGATGCTGAGCAGGCGGTCGTCCACCAGGCGGGCCACATCATCGGGGGCGAAGGCCGGCTCAATGACCAGCTCTGCCACCAGCGGCAAGACCTCCACCAAGCGGCTGGCTGGCACCTCGACGGCCAAATGGGCGCCATTGAGCCTTGCCCCGGCCCCGGCGGTGACCGCCCCGCAGCTTTCCATAGAGTCGGTCAAGGCCGCCCCGGGATGGCTGGCGGTGCCCTCGTCCAGAGCGTGCATCGTCAGCGATGAGACGCCCTCGAACTCGCGAGGTTCGGCGGTTAATGGGGCGTCCACAAGTAACGTTATGGCGATGACTGCCTGGCCGGGCAGGTCGAAACAGTCAACCGCCAGACCGTTGTCGAGGTTCGTGGTGGCAGGCTGGGGGAACCGCCAAGGGCTGGCGGGGCGGACGGTGGGACGACGCGGGATCATGATGCGGCCTCGCTTTCGGCGACGTATTCCAGCACGGCCCGGCGGTCGGCGTCCAGCCAAGTGCCGGCGGCGCGCGCGACGTCCCCAGCCGTGACGGCGAGCCAGCGGTCGAGGTCGTCGTTGATGCGGGCGGCGTCCCCCCAAATCACGGCCGCCTCGTTGATGGCGTCCGCGCGGTCGCCGATGCCGGACAGCCCGGCGAACCACTCACGCTCCAACTGGGCGCGAGTCCGCCGCATCTCCTCGGCGGTGGGGCCGTCGTCAGCCAAGGTTTGGAGGTGCTGGACGACGGCCTGCTCCAGTGCCTCTAGTGCCATGCCGCTGGCTGGCGACGCGGTGATACCACTGAGCGACGTGCCGCGGTTCAGCCCGAGGTCGGTCGCAGCCACGCTCTGGGCGATGCCGCGCTGGCGCACCAGATCGCGGTGCAGGCGGCAGGCCTGACCGGCGGCCAGAATGCCCAGGGCGACGCCGATCGCCGGGCTGTCGGGATGGGTGTCGGGCGGTGTGCGCCACAGCAGGTGCAGCACGGAGCGTGGGACGGGACGGGTGACGCGCTGGCGCGGCACGCCGGTCAGCGGGGGCAGGGCCGGGAGTTGTGACGACGGCAGGCCGGGGGTGTCCGGGCTTGTCACGGCGCCGAGATAGCGGTCGGCTAGGGTGAAGACGTCGTCGTCTGGCAGGGGTGAGACGACCACCAGGCTGGCGTTGCTGGGCCGATAATGGGCGTCATGGAAGGCACGTACGTCGTCCAATTGGGCCGCCTGAAGGTCAGCGAGCGAGCCGATCGTCGGTGTCGCATAGGGGTGCCCGGTGGGGAGTCCGAGCGCCAGGATCAGAGCCAGTTGGTCGCCGTAGGGCTGGTTGTCGTATCGTTGGCGCTTCTCCTCGATGACGACGGCCCGCTGGGTGTCCAGGGCTTGCTTGGAGACGCGCAGGGATTGCAGACGGTCGGCCTCCAGCCACAGCGCCAGATTGAGTGCCCCGGTGGGCACCGTCTCGAAGTAGTTCGTGCGGTCGCTGCTCGTGGTGGCGTTGGTCAGGCCGCCCAGAGCCTCCAGCATGACGATGTGCTGGCCGTCCGGCACATGAGCCGAGCCGGCGAACATCAGGTGCTCGAAGAGGTGCGCGAATCCACTGGCGCCGGGCGGGTCGTCCGCCGAGCCGACGTCGTACCAGAGGTTGACAGCGGCGCCGGGAGCCAGCGGGTCGCGGCTGGCCGTCACCAGCAGGCCGTTGTCCAGACGTCGGCTGGTCACTGCGATTTGGGTCACTGAGCCATGATACATGGGTATGCCCGACCACCATTCTCAACTGGCTCCGCTACCAGCGGTCAAAATGTGGACTTATCCGTCACCAGATCGCCTTTGTTCACGTTTGGGTCCAGGGAATCACCCCGGATTCTTCGGGTTTGGCGACATCATCTGGACTCAATCGGAAGGGGTGCCCGGTTTGGCGACGGTTTGGTCCAGGTTGTGAATTCTGGTGTTGTGGTCTTGTGTCGTGGGGACGCTCCGGTCGGTGTGTGAGCTTCGCTCATCTTCGCGCCTCCTTCTCGCTCAGTTCCGCTCCAATACCGGCGCGTCTTCGCGCAAAGCGCTCGCCACACAACGGTCTTTCGCTTCAATGCCCCACTCGTGCAAGACCACAACACCAGTTCTGGCTACAACCGTCCTACAGCAACTCACCGTAGCGCCGGACGAAAACCTTCTTGAAGCCCGTCGCCAATAGCATGTAGCAGACCAGGGTGGCGGCCAGCAGGGCGAAGTAGACGGGCGGTAGGGGCGTCATCTGCAACCAGTGGCCGACGAAGGTGTACGGGATGATCGTGCCAACGGCGATGCCCGTCGTCGTCAGCAAGGTCACTTGCCAGGACGCCCGGCTGTGGATGAATGGCAGCTTGGGCGTGCGCAGCATGTGGATCACCAGGGTTTGAGACCACAGCGACTCGACGAACCAGCCGGCGTGGAACAGGCCGATGAAACCCACCTGTTGCGCTGGCGTGAGCGACGCGAACGGGCCACCGAACACCAGCGGACCGATCAGGAAGAACATCGCCGCGTAGGTGGTGATGTCGAA
>Ga0123357_10002759_pt1 | contig 19805 bp, 15 predicted proteins | sample TergutEmb28metaG_FD_89873 | JGI IMG/M metagenome (GOLD analysis project Ga0123357, IMG submission 89873) | Embiratermes neotenicus P4 segment gut microbial communities from Petit-Saut dam, French Guiana - Emb289 P4 | ecosystem: Host-associated > Arthropoda: Insects > Digestive system > Gut ...
ATGTAATTTTCAGTTATTTCATGCTACTGAATAAGACAGAACAACAAATATTCAGAAACTATATTCCAAACTGCAGTTAAGAAGCATGGCTAAGGATGAACAATTAGAAACATATGAAGAGCAAGGAGATATTAGTTCAAGAACTGATGTGAATGGGAAAAACTTGGCAACCAGCAGAAATGAACTGTTTCACCATGGACCCTTTCCTAGAAATCTTTCTCTTCACTTAACCTGTGTCACAGAATAGGTTTGAACTGATTACAAAATGCATGCATTTTATGGAAAATAGACTCAAGGGATATCCAAAAAATGTTAAACACAGAAAATACACCTAAATAGTTTTTGTATTCCTAACCACTTGAACAAATAAAAAGAACAAGTGAATTTCTCACTCTGCAAAAAGGTATATTGAGTTGGATGTAACAGATCCTCCAAAGCTCCACAGTCCATTAATTATGTAAGTCTAGAATGAGGTTCTTGTATAATTGTACTGCATATATAGGAGGGAGAACAAATGGTGTTGATGACAATTTGAAAATGTCAAAAACTGTTCTGGAACTTGTAGATTCTGCCCCCCCCCCCAAACTGGTAACAATTTGACTATGAATAATTTATGTAATTTTCCCTGTTTAGCATTCCTTATTAAAAAATGTGGGGGGGGGGCAAATGTTGCAAAAAAAAAAAAACTTCGGATTTAGCAGAAAATATGTACCAGTTTGCAAAATCATCGAAACCTGGAAAACGTGTTGTGGCACAAAGTATAAGTACTAGGGATCCCAAATTGAATGATATGAGATAGATATATGGTGAGATCCAGTCTAGACGACATGGAGCTTGTTCCAAAGAAGATCAGTGTGCTGAAGTGAAATGTGTGTATATGATCACAATGTAGCAATGGGTGGAAACAACTTTAAGTAGTAAGGTATTCAGTTGCCTGCTGTGCCTAAAACATTGCATGAATGTAAACAACAAACAAAACTGATGTCCACTATTAGACATACAAATATATAAGAACAATATATGTATGCAATTATCCAAGCACAATAGGAATAAAACCTTGAAAGAGAGAAAAAAAAAATGACATGTGCTACAGAATAATGAAAATGTTATAATGTTTTAAAAGAAATTAAGTGAGATGTCATTTAAGTGTAAGAAAAAATATGAAGAACTGATGTATTTTAAATGTTCTGTATGAAATGTCTGATGATGATTCCCTGGGAATCAAAACACATCACACTTATTAAATTCAGTTGTTTGACTGTTGTGTTTTTATTGTTATTTCACATGAACACTGTAACACAATGAGATGACACAGGATAAACTTTAGGACTAAAATTGTTACCCATTTCAATGGAAAGGAAGGACTGGCTGAAATAGCATTTAGAAGTCTTTGGGAGAATCCATATTTTACATAACTGATACATCTACAGCACCCAAGACCAAAAATCTCACCAATCATCTACACAAAACACTTACACACAAGTACCACCACCTCCATCAGTGGACAAACCTTCAATTGATCCTCCATCCAAAAAGAATTTTGAAAGATATTTTCCTGCAAAAAATTCCACCGGCCAATAAGACAAGGCCCCAAAATGTGATTGTACTACATTCAGCATTGTGAGACAGGAAAGAAGGGTGGGACAGAGAGAGACACTGTTCATTGTTGTCCAGATTGTCTAGTAACATATTTATGTCAAACATGATTCTTTTAGTGAGTTGAACTAAAGGTCACATACACACCCCAAATTAACATAACCATCATTGTCCACTGTCCACTGCCCGTACTGTTCACTGTGTTCACACAGAACTTGGCAGTGATTAGACAAGTACTTCAGTAATTAGGTCAATTCTTGTCAGTGCATATAAGATTTTGACATTTCTAGATGTTAATTTCCACCAAAGGGCAAAGGCCAAGCTACATTTATTACCATCTTAAAAGGGTAAGATATTTGCTTGAAAGGACTAAGAAAAACCATGCAAAATCTGTCAGGATAGATGATTTTCCAACTAAAATTATAACAAGGCACCTCCCAAATAAGTCAGAAATGTAACCACTTCAACCACACTGATTTGAGTTCAAAACCATTGGTATGAATAGTGACTTTACTTAGAAACCTCCCCCCTCCAAATTACATGCTTCACATTCCATCTGTCTCAGTTTTGTAGAAAGGATTCTGCACAACAGGTCTGGCAGGAAGTACGTTCACAGGACTGACAATGTCACAAACTACTCATTTTAGTACACTTTCATTCAAATGGAAACTCTTTCAAAGGGCATCAGTGAAATGACAACATATATTAGCCTATAGCTTCCGTATCACTGCCAATTCTTTGGTATACCCACCAGCAAATTATTTTTTGGTGTACAAGATTCTGGAATTAATTTTGCTATCATTACTGAGTAGCCAGCTTCTTTAGCCTGCAGACATCGATCAGTGTCAATTATACCCATACATATTTTCCCCTGATCTGTTTTGGCATTATGTTCATCATGAGTCTGGTCAGCTGTATGTCCCAGTACCAAATAATCACGGAGAGTCATAGCAGAATCACGGAAAACCTGGCTACGTGGATATGTTAACATATGATTATTCTGAACCGACCCATAGCAACATGGGCAACAAACAAACACTGCATTCTGACAGATACATCGCTGAATCACTAGATCTGTTGCCACACCACAAGCATGTAATGACACACCTACATCAAATTCCCCACTGAAATAATCAAGATTGCACTGGCAAAATGTGACATTCATTAATTTTAACTTGATAACCCTCTGACGGGCTCTTGCAAGAGACTCTTCTTTGTTTTCTAGAAGTATTATTCGACAACGAGGCAAAAGGTAAGCAAGTATGATACCAAGATGACCACTTCCTGAACAAAAGTCTACTATGGTATGACCAGGCTTAGCTACTTTCAACACAGCTTTTGCCAAATTTTCAAGCTGCTGGCCCTTCCTTTCCATCCGAAAGGCTGGCAACTGGCCTCCTTCAGGGTGGGCTTCATATGGCACTGCACCCCAGTCAAATTCCAGTTCACACCCAAACGGACACCGCTGCCAATCCACAATTATTCCTAGTTCTTCCACTACTTTTAATGAGGTTTCCACATCCTCTTGCCTTGTAAATATGCGATTTCTTGGCTTGTATCTCTTTGGATCACTTTTATACAAACTCTGTTTAGGAACATCAGGTAATATATACTTCACATACAAATCATCCACAATCTTATTAGGAATATCCCTGATGATACTAACTGCTTCTTGTACCCCATCTTCTAATTTTACACGCTCATACCACTGAACTGTTAGAGGAATGTATGGCTGCAAATATACATTACGAACTGTCTGCAAGATTATATGCATGCAAGGGAAAAGTATAACATCAGCCAGGGTCATCAATGGCCCCTCAGCAAAAGAGTGTTCCAGTTCTATTTCTAGATTCTGTCCCATCTCAGTATGTTTTCCTTCTGTATTACATCGAATTCCTTTCTTTGAGTTTAAATGGGTGCTACCTTTGGAATTAATGTAATCTTGATTCTTCTTATGAATGTTATGAATACGTAATGGTTGGCCCATATGAATTTCAAAACGTGCCACATCTTCTGGAAGTGTCACTAAATTGGGAAGGAAATCTTTGCACATCAAGTCCTTCACTGTGCTGACAATGTCTACTTCACAGAACCGGGTCCACACTGATGACTCAGCACAGGCCATAAGACAACCCTGTCGGAATCCCAAAAGAGAACGACACCTATGGCCTGATGACTGCTCTACTGCACCTTTTACAACTTGCCGTAATATAGCACAGAGACCAGCAACACATGTGGTGCCATCTCCCACAAGCATTACTGGCAACTGGCAGGTTTTGGCCACATCTACAATGTTCTCTCCTATAATTAATTCAAAAGTAAAACCTGTGATTCTAACATTAAATGATGGCTGTTGATCAGGTTTCAGAACAAAAATCAAGTAACTTTTTTGTTGTATGCAGTATTTCACAGTAAATAATGTAATCAATGTCTCCAATGGAACAGCAACATAACCTCCCACTGGTTCAGATAACACTTGTACATACAACTCATCCATTACTACCATGTCGAAATGTTACTGTCCCAGAGAAGTCTTTGTGACAGTATATATATATATATATATATATATCTGCAAATATTTCCATTTGTAGTAATTTGCATTAATTTTGCTCAATTATTAGTGACAAAATCTAAAATTATAAAATAATACTTGAAGAACAACATGCACAATTTCTAAGCCACTTCCAGTCTACACACCACTAGCCAACTGTCGCTGAATTCTTCTCAGCATTCGATGGTCTAAAACTTTCTGGCGAGTGAAAACAACAGTTGTTGAAATAATACCCACTATAAACACTGATCCTTCAAACAACCAGAAATTGCGTTCTTCCAACCATGTCACCCTGTCACAACTGAAAATAAAAAATTAGAATTAGAATAAGACATACCAATTCTACAATTACACTTCTAGAATATAACGCAAGTAAGCCACAAAGCACTAGTACGTGGTACAGAATTGCTGCAAACAACAAGAACATCAAGTAATGACAGCCAACTCATCTACCTTAAATTGTGCTATTCTGAGTTACGATACCATACAGTCTCAAACTGTACCTTGAAGACGGAGGTAACAGATTCCTCTGAATCAATGGTAACAATCTACGATTGTATACAGTGTCATGAAAATGAACCAATTCAAATTTTCACTGCCACAAAAATCTCAAAATTTCCTACACAAAAATCCATTAACCAATGCCATTACCAGAGCTCAAGCAAGTTTAGGCCTAATATAAATACGAAAGCTTGCCATGAGCTCTTATTAACTGCCACATACATGTCTGCTAGTTCCAGGTTTCTTTACCTCTTGGTGGACTTCGTAACATCAAATGGAATATTTCATGCTTCCCAAGTATCATTTCATTTAATGATAATTTCAATTCAACATAAAAAATATCCCACATCATCAAACACAAGTGCTATAGCCACTTTTTCAATTTTACCACTTCAGATAAACTATACAGAATGCTGCAATCAAAGCTAAGACGAACATTAAATTTCTTGTTAAACTTGGAAAGGGTGGTAATGAAATCGGAGAGATGTTAGTGTAAGTTTATGGGAATAATACTATGAAGAAAACAGCAGTTTACAAGTGGGTGAAACGTTTTTCTGAAGGAAGAGACAGTGTCACTGACGAAGAGAGATAAGGATGGCCAGCAACAAGCAGAATTGAAGAAAACATTGCAAAAATTCGTCAAATTGTGCGCAAAAATCGTCAGCTGTCAGGAGCATAGCAGAGCAAGTGAACATCGACAGAGAAACAGTTACGAAAATCTTAACTGAAGATCTTGACATGAGGAAGGTGTGTGCAAAAACTGTCCCAAAGGAGTTCACCGAAGAACAAAAGCAAAGAAGAGTCACAATTTGCCAAGACCTTTTGGAGAGGCAAGATGACATTTTGGGCCATGTCATCACAGGTGATGAAACGTGACTCTACCAATACAACCCTGAAACGAAGCGGCAAAGTGCACAATGGAAGACTGCCAATTCCCATGACCAAAAAAATTCCGTCGGTCCAAATCAAGAGTCAAAACAATGTTGTTGACTCTTTTTATATTAGAGGGATTGTTCATTATGAATTTGTACCAATTGGACAAACAGTCAACCAAGTTTACCATTTGGAAGTACTGGAAAGGCTGCGTGAAAAAGTTAGATGGAAATGACCTGAACTTTTAGCCAACAACTCATGGATCTTGCATCACAACAAAGCACCTGCTCACACAGCACTGTCTGTGAGGGAGTTTTTAGCTACTAAACAAATAACTGTGTTGGAACACCCTGCCTATTCACCGGATCTAGCCCCCAATGACTTTTTCTGTTCCCGAAGATAAAGGAAATATTTAAAGGAAGGCATTTTGATGACATCAGGAGTAATACAATGGCAGCTCTGAAGGCCATTCCACAAAACCAGTTCCAAAATTGTTTTGAAGGGTGGACTAGGCGCTGGCATTGGTGCATGGCTTCCCAAGGGGAGTACTTTGAAGGCGACTATGGTGGTATTCAGCAATGAGGTATGTAGCACTTTTACTGCGACGAGTTCGCGAACTTTGTCCCACCACGTATGACAGTTTACTTTTCTAATGAGAAGGGATAGGGTTATACTTCACAATGCAGTACACAAAATTATCAAAGACAGCCTTTCAGGTTCAACAAGCTTACTTAAAAATGGGAAAAATTAAATGCAAAATTAGTTGAAGTCTCTCACACTGAAGTTCTACTAAATTTGTGGGATGTTTATGGGTTGCACAGGAATGCCCATTCTTAGCCACCAGCAAACTAGGCTTTGTAAGTCAAGATGACTGAAAATCAGAAATGCCCAGCAACTTTTACTGCAGTTTACCCTGCCAAATTTCAATAAAATAAGTTGAACAGTTCGTGACACAAATAAAAAAATGCATTTATGGTCATAAGTAAAATAGGAATTATTATCACTTGATATTCCATAATATCAGAACAGCCACTCAGCTTTTTTTTTTAGAAGTTTCCCCACATTAAATTTGAACCAAATCTGGGAAACAGTTTATGGGATTGTACACCTAAGTACATTTATGGACCTACATAAATTAGGCATCATTATGGATCAATATTCCTGAAAATTGGAGTCGTCTAACTGAAACTACAACACAGACAGACAAGTCCTCCAATTTGTGTAAAGCAGCCAGATAAAACATCTTCAAACCACAATGTGTTCTTGGTAGGACATCAACTGTACACCTATCTTTACCATTATAAGCAAGTATCTAACATTACATACTATCATTCAGAGTCAGACATACCTCCTACTTACTTTACCAGACAATTTACAGGACAAAGTTTCTTTGAAATGTGTAGGAATACATTCAGCAACACTTCTACTTGTAATTTCAAAATCTGTAAATAAGACAGATATACACACACATATTTCATAAGGTATGAACAAAATTCATATAAAAGGATAACTATATCTTAGCAACTACTGAAGATTTTAAATCATCATTAGTGGTCCAGTGCTATAAGAATCCTGATACTATGAGATGGCACCATGTACACGTAGACTATATTGCCAGTATTTTAAAAGCTGCTTACCATCTCCATCCTCAAAGTGAAGTGATTATCCAGCAGTCCTTGCTTTCAGTTACAGTGCAAGTCCAGAGGTCAGCAGAAAGTGCTTGGCATGAGAAAAATCACAAAAGAATTCCCACTCTCGCATGTTCTGTACTGCATCTGCAGGACATACTGGATAGTCACCTCACCTTAAACATGGTGGCAGCAGGGACCTTCCACACTGACACAGTGTCATCACCAGAAAATAGGATATGTTTTTTTAACAACCCTAGTAAATTCATACCTTGTTTAAACAACAGGACAGTTCAACATCAGGCCACAAATGCTGTACAATGGAAATACAGTTCAACTGACAGGTGAATCATTATGGGTCAAAAGACTGCAGCACATAACAACATGGAATTGAACAGCTTAACAATTACCAAATTTACCTAAATATAAGTATCTTTCTTCCATCATAGCATCTGAAAAATTGGGGGTTGTCTGACAATTGTGCATGCACTTATGCATGCTCTGCATATGTATTTTCACAAAAATTTAAACTGAGGGGGGGATCTTACTGGGGTGCTGATAAGTCCTTAGCCTGACCAGGATGGGAACAAGCTCGGAAGAATGTCAGGGACGCATGTGATTTCAACAACATCGAGATGTGAGCTGTCATCAAGTTTATTTCTTGCAAGGCAAGGCACCAAAGGAAATTCACGCCATTCTGACAGAAACATTAGCTTATGTCCTTCCTGGTCAGGCTAAGGACTTATCAGCACCCCTGTATATTTGAGTAAATACAGTTTTGTCCACATCAATCACTAATGACTTGTACATGCACTCTCATCCAATTTCCTTACCAACTTCAAAACTTTAAACCTTAAAACAGCCCTCCAGTGTTCCCTTACCAGAACAAAGATGGCAAGCTTGTATTATTTCAAATTCTTCATACAACCAGCAATTATTCTCATTACTTGAATTTTTTTCGATTGCTGTTGCATGGTTTCTGCCATTCCCTGAAGTCCAATGACTTTCCACTACCAGAACCAACAATGTCAATCTGTAACAAAGAACTCTTTTAATATTTTTTAGGATTACAGTGTTCCATGATGTAATGCAATTTAGTCTGGAACATAGGCTGGTATACTGTCCATGTTTTAGACCTCAGCATTTTCAGCAGTAAGCACAACAGATTTGGTCAAGGCCAGTAATTGAGAGAAGCACTGTAAGGTGTGTATGCATCAAACAAAAGTTGTTTCAAGTGCTCTGCTCCTTTGGTACACTATATACTGTGTTCAGAAAATACTGATGTCAGACCTTTGTCCACAAATCCGTTTGCGACAGGATATGATGCAATAAAGTATGTACAACTTCCTCCTGTATATTGATTTATTTGTCAAGTTCCTTTGTCAAGTTGACAGCTGTGTCAATGAGTGCCAGAACAGTATAAGCTGGTTTAACTGGCACCTCTGGGCCCAAAGTGAGGCCAGGTGTCACAGTTTACCAGGTATCAGAACATAACATGTTAAGTGTATCTTAGTGTAGCTAGCAACCTCAGGGACAGACCTAACCATTTAATTTGTCACTTCACATCCCATCCCATTTACCCTGCTGCATTTTCTATTCCCTGTTCATCAACAGACATGCAATACTGGCGTGTGTGTATCTCTCTCTCTGTACGTATACAAGACATACAATGCAGAAAACCAGCAAAACACCAAGACACACATTCTGCAGTCACTACCATACGTGTTCCCTTATGTAAATTTACCCAGTAAATGGTCTTGCTTGATCAACTTTTGCTTTTTAAAATCTTGAAATCAGTGGTGGGTGCTGCCAGCAGATGGAAAAGGGAAATGTAATGGGCCTCTGTAACTTATGGTTAACAAATGTTCAGGGATCTTCCGGTGGCCCCTACCACACAAACCCCCACCCCCAATAATAAAACAAAAAAAGGCTTTTAATGTGTGTGTATTTTTTTTATTCACTGATGGGTAGTTTCCAATTTCACTAGCAAGCAATGAATTTAGAGAAGCAGCACTAGCCAAACCAGGAAAGTCATTTTCAGTATCTAAGTTGCACAGGTGACACAGTCTACAGCTCCACTCTTGAATTTGAAGACATGGTGTTATGCACAAAATTATGATTGATGGCCAACAGCACCACATCCTTAGGATTCCAAAAAGCTGTATAAAAGTGAGCTCCTGGCCAAGCTCAGGTCATGCATTATATACTGCTATGCAAAGCATTCACGGGTTAAAAATTATGAATCGGAGTTTGAGACTGGTGCTCCCACCTACGTTGCAGAACTCCAGTTTTGCACGAGAAGTACCTTCAAATGTGAATGGCTCTTACTACTGTGTCAACTGACCCACTTTCCCTGGTAAAAGTCTGGCATATGTTTCAGATTAAGTTTCAAGCTGAAAAATAGAAGCTGTAATCACACTTTCTTAGTGTATATCAAGTACTCTGCTCTGCCACATACTACGTACATGTCTAGAAAACTTGAACTCTCTCCACAAAACTTAGTCCAACACAGTACACAAATCTGACTGACTTAGATTATTGATTAATAAGATGACACCATGATGCCAATTACTAAGCACTACAGAATGTCATCCACCAGTGGCTGCAAAGCAGGAAGAGCAAGTTCTACTGCGCAGGAATACATGCTCATGTTCAGAGGTGGAATAAGACTGTCAACAAAGTGTAACCAGCCATTAAATGGATAGATACCACACGCACTCCAAGTCATAAGTGATTTAAACAAACATTCCCTTTCAGCAAGTAGGCAGTTGGTTTCTGAATGTACTGAAGCATACCTCATTTTTACAGTTGTATCAGTTTGAATTTTACAGCACTTTAAATTTCACAATACCTTTAAAACCCCCCCCCCCCCCCCCCTCCCCAACACACACACACACACACACACACAGTAATCACGTTTCTCCTCACTTTACTGGATTAGAAACAATTTCAGGTTCACAAAACATTTTTAGAAAGGTAGTGGTTCAAATCTCATCATTCTGCCCCAATCAATTATGACATTACAATGTTGCATTTGAAACTATTTCTCACACAACAAAGTACCAAGAACACTGCAAGTTTATCAGATCACAAAATGACTAATGCTTATTTTTTGTTCATTAAAGGTAAATTTTGCAAGTGCCTGAATATGCACTAGGTATTGAAGACACAATACACAAACACAGCTCCATGTGTTCTTAACCTTAGCACTATATGAAGGTGAGTGATCAGCTTCATGCCCAGTAGACAAGAAGGAAAACAGGTTTTGACACATTGGTGATGAGAGAAGGCTCTGTTCCTGCTGAAAATTCAAACCCAGTTGCCTAACCAGTAGTCTAATCACTTTGACTTTGTCATCATTCCCTTAGTCTTAACAATGCCACAGCATGTATTCTAAAGTCATACGGCAAATATTCCGTGAATATCTCACCTTGCATTTGTCTTGGCTTCTGAGAGGGTTGGTATGAACATCACCCTTCCTCCAAAACATAAAATATGAATACGTCTATTAAGAATGGTCACTTAGGACAGACAAGACAATAATACCTGAAATTGATAAAGGAAAATCATACAACCTCCCTGGTACGAACGAAAACATTGGTAAAATCCCCTAAATCTAAGAAGGAAGAACACTAAGTTACAACAAAAGCCCCTCTGGTCGGTGATTTGTTGGAGCATATACACTTGAAGCGAAAACCAAATGCATGCACTTACTGCGATTCTGAATCTACTGTAAGTGATACACTTTTGAAAAAATCTTTACGTCACTCTCACACTGTAATACTCCCTACCAAAATATACAAATTAATTTACTTGCCCTCCTAGGAGTGTGATAACCACGATCATTCTTCTTTTCGTGCAAGATTCTATCATTTTATATACCACAATAACATAAACGTTCGCAAATAAAACATACACAAGAATAAGCACTTCAGAAAGTGTCTCTAAATGATAAAAACCTCGAAAGACAACATTCACATTGTTCAACGGCCATAATAACATACGCAATTCAAATGCTAGATCGCAGCACATCCGCGATATCGTGCGTCACGAAGACACGTGGCCGAGATGCCAACCATTCATGCGAAATTTGCCTTTCGACGGGTACGGTACATCATATTCGTGAAAAAGTGATATTTTCTTACATGATCGCCACCAAGTTCCAGACAATTTTACATTTCTATACATCTACAGCTTTATCGAAGATCATCACCTATAGAGTCTTTGGCCATCGTCTGATCTTTCAAAAGTACAACAGAATATTAAAATTAAAAAAAAAAAAACTTCGTTCCGGAAACAGGATAAGGGCCGATCCTATACCCGAAATATGCTGTTTTATTCAGCTATTCTTGCTTCTGAATCCTAGACGACGGACGAGGTCCATAAAGTTAGCGATCATAGATGTGACATAATTTCGTTGTTGCCTTATAGATAATATTACGAAAAACAATCCCGATTTTAAACGTCATGAGGAAAACGTACAGTGGTTGCGGAACTGTTAACCACACATGCGGTACACGAACGTCGGAATCACAGACCAGAATGCTAGGTGAATAGGTGATACGCGCTGGTAAGTTGGTAGCACGTGAGCATTGTGGTCACTATCTGATCCATGTGTGCAACCCCAACTGATCTAGTTTAGTCACCGCCGTGGTCAGGTTAAATGAATGTTCTCTGCAAGCCTCTTAATGGTGGTGTTGGCAGCAATGTGTGTATGGGTACAATGGAAAGAAGTAGGAAGGAAGTGATGTAGTTCCTGTAATTTGTGCTGCGTACACTCATAGAAATTGTAATTTAGTTGTATCGTATTATTCAAAGGCAATGAGTTACGTTAGTGAATATTCGCAGTCTCAGGAGTATCTAAGTTTTCGCAGTAGTATACCTTTACGGAAAATAGTAGTCGATGCTGACAGTTCAAAGGTGCGTAGAGAATAACAATAGTGACATATCTGTCTTAGGTACACTGAGTGATTTTATTGCAGGCAGGCCATTGTATCACTTTGACAGTATGTTCGTCTGAAACATTGGTATCCACTGGGTACACTATAGGACGTTTCATAATGTTCTCCGTGATTACAAACATTTATAACAAGAAAACCAAAGGACCCCACCTTTGTTCACAGACACAGGAAAACTGAAAAAAGTTTTTTTGTTTTTTGTTTTCTTTTTTACAACTAGAGATGTTCGATGTGTGCACGACGGGTGACATAGCACACATCGATACAATATTCAAGTTCTTGACACACGCGTCAACATGGGTGCATCGATATTCTTCACTGCTGCAATGGTCCGTGCATTTAGGTCAACGAGGTCACGTGGCAATGGTGGGACGAATACCCGGTCTTTGACATATCCCCAAAGAAAAAATCACAGAGCGTAATGTCAGGGGATCTCGGGGGTCAAAGCATCAGTGGTTGGTCATTTCCAGAGGCACGCCCTATCCATCGTCCTGGTAACACTGACGAACCTCATGGTGGAAGTGGGCGGGACTACCATCTTGCTGGAATATGAATGTCGGTATGTTTTGCAACTGTGGCATTAGCCATACTTGCACCGTGTCCAGATATGTCATGCCAGTAATGGTTTCTTCAGCAAAAAAGAATGTACCATACACTTTTTGACTGGAGATTGCACAAAACACATTGACTTTAGGAGAGTCATGTTGATACTCCACATAGGCATGTGGTTTTTCAGATCCCCATATTCTGACATTGCGACCATTTACTGCGCTGCTGACATGGAATGTCACTTTGTCACTGAACTGCATCTTTTCCAGGAAATGATCATCGGAACTCATTAAGTCTTGTAACTGTAAACAGAAATCAAGCTGGTGCCTATGATCTTCATCTGACAATTGTACCATTTGGATGCGGTATGGTTTAAACACCATTGGCTTATGCAGAACCCCCCACACTATTGTTTTTGACATCAGTAGCTCCTTAGCTGCAGTTCCCATTGATTTCTTCAGACTGTGCAGAAAACTGGCCCGAACCCATTCAATGTCATCTTCAGCAGTTAATGGGTGACCACTTGATTTCTGCTTGCACAGACACCCTATTTCAGTAAATTGTTTATAACATGCACGAATGGTCATGTCTGTAGGCGGGCCCTTTGCATACTTTGCACAAAACACACGTTGCACAGTAACCACAGACTTACTCATGTGATATTCCAAGGCACAAAACAGCTTCTTCCCTGGAGTGGCCATTTTCTCACTACATACACTCACATCGCCTAGTGGTAGAAATGTAAACTACGATGAAAAACAACTTACTGGGGAAAAAATTTGAGTTCCTTCTATCTGTACAGGTTTCTTAAATATGTGTCCTATGGTTTTCATATAATAAATTTTTGTAATCCCAGAGTATATTATGAAATGCCCTGTATTATCACACACAGTCTGTCAACTTGTTGGTTGATGACTATGCTGTGTGCTTATAAAACAAGTTAGGATATGTACAGCTTAATACTGTAATAATAACAAGTTTGCTGAGTTACTGCATTTAGGCTCTAGAGTTCTTCAGTGGTAACTTACAGGTAGTGTAACATAGGTAGATAGATCTTGAATATAACATTTAATCAGCATGACTTTTAGAGTTATGAGGCAATGAAATATAAAAATCCCTTTACGAGTTTAAGGTTTTTCGCAGCGGTGTAGCTGAGGTGTTTGTTGTGGGATTTGACGTCGCATCATTGTTACTCGTTACTTGATGCTGTAGTGGGCCCGAAATGACGGGAACTGATTACTCAGTGACAATTTTTGGTTGTTCAGACACATTTTAGTAAATGTCTTATTATCAGATTTCATGAAAAGTTACTCAGCGATTCTTGAGCTGATTTAAGAGAGTACATCCCATTGTTGTGTGTGGATTATTCAAGTCATGTACTGTCTGTCAGACACAACTACTGCTCTTTACTTTGGTTTAGCTATACCGAAATAAAGAATAATAGTTATGTTTGGGCTGTACTACTATACTTTAGCTATACCAAAATAAAGAATAATAGTTATGTTCGACGGACAATAAGCAATTTGTTTTGAATGATTCTTGAGTTGTTACATGTGGATAGATGAACAGATATAGTGACACAGATTGATGTGTTTTTGCAACTCTATTGCAAATGTGCAAATATTAATACAGTACACAAAGTGCATGCATGTTACATAATTTCATAAATTACAGTCAGTGTAGTTAGATAAATATACTAATGTTTCTGAGGAAGATTCTACTGCTGTTTTCTATAGCTAAAACTGTGTTGTCACAACCAAGGAGACATCTTCTTAAATACAGGTGTGAGAGTCTCGGATACTAATGTTTTGCTGGTCACTGCAGGCATTATTGCTGTCGAAGTCTCCTCTGTTTTTTGTGTGTGTTGGTAAAATTGCAGACATAGCTACTTAACCTACCTCGATCTTCTACACGTTAACCCTCCCCTCATGTAGAGTTGACAGATTGTTCACTTAATGTGATGTACATAATAATTATGATACTCATAACTTTTATTTTTATATTTTAGGTTTGGAAAGTATATGATTCAGGGCCTAAAAATGTGAAAGTTCCTCTGGTGTGTCTGCCTCCTGTTAGTGGGACAGCTGATGTGTTCTTCAAACAAATACTTTCGCTCAGTGCTAAAGGAATCAGAGTTATGGCTGTAAGAGGTTCTTATACTAATTTTCTGTTAATTTGTCTAGATGTGAAATTATTCATATTTATTGTATACAAGCATGCAGTGATGATTAATAAAACACCGTCTCTTCACCCTAGAGGACCATATTAAATGTTGCTGTATTTTTTTTTTTTTTGGCTGTATTTGTTTACAGTGCTGTTACTGACATTTTTCAGCCTTTACTTTGCCATTGTCAAGGTAATCATTTATATGCTGTATTGGCAATTACTGCTGGCTGTACATTTTTACATTTCAGTATATACTGAATCAATTGTAACTTTTAATCTGAAGAATTTATGAAAAATTCCATTGTTAACACATGTGCAATACAGATGTAAAGCCAGAAGTAGTTTTCAAGATTGCGTACGAATGATTTCCCTGATAATCAAGCACAGGCCTAAACATTTCAGAAATAACAATGTAAACAAACGAAGGTTTAATATGATCTAGTGTATGGTATGTTATTTCATTAATCATCATTGTCCAGATGTTGTATGTCAACATACTCATTAGTAAGCAAACCACTGATGCACAGAACTCTTCATTGTTATATACAAACATCCCAGTGGGGGCTATTTCTGTGTGGTTAAAGTGGCAGGGGGATGAAGCATTTAATCATGTCCATCTAGTGTTGAGTTTAAGAATGCATGGAACTTCACATGTGCTGCTATAAGTACCTTCATACTGGCATGGTGCTGAGCTAAGAACAAGGACAACATTATCCTGTAACAAGCAAGTTGGGTGTGATTATCATGTTCTGTGTACATTGCATTTGGTATGCATTTGTTTGACACACATGCTATTACATGTAAGATGAAGTCAGAGTCCTTAGTTGCAATCATCAGATTTTCGCATCACTAGCTACAGTGTGGTGAGAATGTAATATCAGTTAAAAATGTAATGAAATGTCTCTAGGACTGGTAGGCACAAGTCTTGCATGACTGATTCAGAAATTGTAACATTGTAACTTATTTATTCCAACAACTGCACAACAATAAAAAGACTAGAGTATATAAATATATGACACTCCTCCTACATGTTAGAGCCTGCAGGAGCCATCTTCAGGAAGGTACTTATCAAACGAAAGAGTATTTTTGGCCATTGTGTGCCAAAACATCTAGGAGGAGTGTTATGTATTTATAAACAAATGTATTTTTATTGTTGCACATCTGTTGGAATAAATGTTATGAACTAGTTTACTGCATGGAACACGGTTACTTGTTAATATAACATTTCACTCTTAAATTTGTAAACTTAGAACAGCCATTAGCAAAAGATATAAAACATTTTCTGACCATAGGATTATTTAAATTTATGAGTACAGTGTGTTCACTGATGAAGATGAACCTGGTTGTTAGCTTATGAGAGGAGATGCATGACTCATGGCCAAGCACTGCAAGGACCATTCACAACAGTAAAATTAAGCTCCATGTATTATGTGAGGTGCTGAAAATGCTATCACTATAAATGCACAGACTTACTATCCTATTCTAATAACTTGAAATTCACCGGTTTCTGTTAGTCATTGTTCTGATTTTTAGTGATGGTAATGACTCCTATAACAAGGAGTTCCGAAAGTATGTATACCTGATTTCCTTTAAGTGCATACAGAAAGAGTAGGAAGAATTATAAATCAATCCTACATATGCAACCTAGCAGCCTGTTTCATAACATCATGTCCGCTTGTACATATTGTCTCTTTGTGGAAGCTGTACTCATGACTTACATTGGAGAAAGTTTGTAAAACTTCGCAGTGAGTCATGCAGTTCCTGCTGGAAACCGGGCAATAACAATTACTTTAAATTGGTCAATGGACACAATTCCATGCATGTGTACTTGTTTACATAATTGTACTGTTTTGCTTAGTGTTCTTTCCTTCTCTGTTCACAGGCAGAACATCCTGTTTACTGGAGTGTGAAAGAGTGGTGTGATGGTTTCAGGAAACTCTTGGATTACTTGGGGTTACATAAAGTGCATATATTTGGAGCATCCTTGGGTAAAAACATTTTTGTTTGTGTGCATGCATGTGTATACAACATATATAAGACAGAACATATTAAACCAGTTGCCCTCTGTCATTGTTGAGATTTTTAATTATGATTGATCAATGTAACAGGAAGTTCTGGAAGAACTTCTGATTTTCTTTAAATCCTTCCATCTATGCAGAAGGAATAGAATGAATTTATAAAGCCTACTTATGCAACTTAGTACCTGTTTCCTTGCATCATATCCACTAGTACAGAATTCCACTCTGTGGCAGATGTTATTTCTGACCAATAGGTAGCCAGTCAGGGGTCACCTGCAATTATTGGTCAAGTTGCTCCCAGATTTCATAACTGGGATCCAGAATACTACTTTCTGTGAGCAGAATGGAGTCTAGTTTGACAGAATCCACAATACATTATAGTATTCTTTATATGTGGAAGCCCTCCTGACTCACAGGTCCCTGTCTCACATATTACAGGGACCTTATCCACACCAATGATGTGTATGGTCACCACCCTGCTATACTTTCAGCAGAAAAGAAAGGACTTAAGAAACATTGTTTAAATTTTTGTGGATGGCTTATATAACAACATTTCAAAACTCTTAATTAGATGCATTAGCATTACTTCCATCTAAGAATTTAACATTTCTTATATAATGGTGTTAGAAAGAATGAAGGTTGAGTAGCAACAAGTGACAAGATACCTATATCAGGTATCACAGACATCCATTAATTATAGGCTCAGTAAGTAATTCAAACATACAAATTTACTGGAAAGGAAAGAACATTACTTCAGACTTGCGGTACTGAGAAAGAAAGTTTATGTAGGTACCGCGGGACAAAGTATGCAAAACCATTTTAATTTAACAGGATCATTATGGCATTCTGGATTCTTCACTGTACTTCTTGAGTAATATCTTGTTTCATTAACCTTCTGACTGGTTTTGTTTTGAAGTTCCAGTTGTCCTGTTATTTTTCATTTGTGTCTTTCAAACTCTTATTTTAATGTTCATTTATTACCAGACATTATCTTCACAAGAACATATGGAATAAAATGTTTCCTTCTTATGTTACACATGTTACTGTTGGAATGGGGTCAAGAATTTCTTCTAGGAAAATAAAATGAAAATCCTGCTTTTTACGTTACATTTTAGGTGGATTTTTGGCTCAGAAGTTTGCTGAATCAACAGTAAATTGTCCAAGAGTTGCCTCACTTGTGCTGTGCAATACATTCACTGATACCTCAGTGTTCAGTTACAGTGATTCTGCAGCAATGTAAGTGAAAGGGTAGGGATTATTTAATCGGTAATAAAGACACTCCAGTTAAGTTAGACACACTTTTCATGTTTATGCGGCTCCTGACCACCTAGTGTTTTTAATATTTAATTTTGCTATGTATGTAAACCAGGATGCTAAAGTGCCTTTGTATAAATTATGAATTAGAAAACTAGCCAGAGGGAATGGTTCTGATAGAAGGGTGATTTTTAAAATTGGATTATGAAACCAATGTTCTAATGTATAGGTGTTTTCAAGTGTCATACATTTCTCAGAAATGAATTTCAGGTACAGCATACTGTATTATTGCAAATGTTCAGCTTTTGTGAGCTTGATCCTGCACATTTTAACACTTCAGACTTCAGTACTGCTGTTGCTGGCTTACATCCAGCTCCAGACATTTCAGTAGCACACAGGCTGTTTGCAGTATTCCATGGTAAAGAAATTAACAGCAGATGACGTACGTACAACCAAGAAATGGCACAATGTCTAGCAACAGGGAAGATCTGTTTGCTCAAAGTACTTTCAGAATTATTCCTATTTTTGAGCACCAACTATGAAGACGTGTATGGGTCATTGATGCTAGAGCTGCATAGGTGGAAGGGAGTTGTCAGCTTTGTGTTGTAGCCAATTTTACTTTGATGGGATGCACTATTTCCAACTGGATAGAAGGCCAGGTGGTGTTTGGAACCAGTATGGCTGTGGGACCAAAGAGCCATAGACTGTATATACAAGGTCTCAGGTTTGGACAGCAGTTGTTGAGTCAGCCAGTAGCCATCTCTCTCTCTCTCTCTCTCTCTCTCTCTCTGTGTCCATGGTGAACTGTATATTGCTGTGTCTGCTGTGTAAGTAGTCAAGCAATGATGTCAGTTTTTCAGTCTTTGTGGCCATATTATAAATGTTTACATTTTGGAACCAGCAGTAGGGTGCATAGGCTGCTTTACTGAGGGCTTCCTCATTGAAGTCCTCCATAAAGTAATTGGCTAGTACAGCAAGTGATAGTGGTGAGGCCATGGTTACTGTGCCCATTTGCTTATACAATTACTATGGCTGTTGAGACCAAAATGTGAGAAAGACAGAACATTGTGGAAGAATCTGATGATGTCTTCTCCATTGAATTGACACCTCTGCCAACTCATGCAGAGTTTCTGGTATTCCATTGTGAATGTCCCAGACATGGTCCTAGTAGGCCTACTAGATGTTATGCAAGGCCATAGGATGGAACCTCAGTCAGGCTGATAATTGGCCTGAGTGGAACTCTTTCCTTTTGTAGTTTCTGGAGACCTTGCAGCCTGAATGGAATTGAACCATGTGGGAAGTGCTGCTGGATAACATCTTCCAGCAGTACAGACTTCCTAATGAGCAAGGTGTCTTTTATCAGTGTCCTTTATGTTGTAATCCTCAGACAGAACAAGTGTTATCTGCTGGTAGTTGCTGGAAGGACCACACAATACATTCTATCCTGTAGGATGTAAGATGTGCATCACACAGACCTGCCATTCTCCAGCAGTCTAGTAGTTGCAGCATAATGGGGATAAAAAAGAAAGAAAAAGAGAGATAATAGAAGTAACAGGAAGAAAGAAAAATAAAATGAATAAGACAGAGTAGGAGGATTAAGAGACTTGAAGAGTGTGACCGATTATCTCACAGAGGGTTCATTAAGTATCTGTCGAAATTAAAGCAGTTGATTCTGTGTAAATATGCACTTAATTATATGTTAAATCATTTG
>Ga0123357_10002760_pt1 | contig 19802 bp, 16 predicted proteins | sample TergutEmb28metaG_FD_89873 | JGI IMG/M metagenome (GOLD analysis project Ga0123357, IMG submission 89873) | Embiratermes neotenicus P4 segment gut microbial communities from Petit-Saut dam, French Guiana - Emb289 P4 | ecosystem: Host-associated > Arthropoda: Insects > Digestive system > Gut ...
GGACGGGCGGTTCCCGTGGCAGCCGGGATACGCGATCGATCCGGGGGCGCAGCTGCTGTTGGGCGCGCCGCCGGAGTGACCCAGCCCGAGGGTGACCTGGCACGGGCGCCGCTCGCGCGGGTATGACCTCGCGGGTGTGACCTGGCGCGGGCGACGCTCGGACGTCAGGTTGGGGCGGGATCTCGGGCCCGCTCCGACCGCTCCGCCTGTTTAGCCTGTTTAGCCCGTTTTCGCCACCGCTCGATCCAGCTGGCGGCTAGATGCACCAGCACCGCGAGGATCCATCCGGCGAGGATGTCGAACACGAAGTGCTCGGCGCCGTAGACGAGCGTGAACCCCATGAAAAAGCAGTAGAACACCAGCAGCGGGCGCCACCACCGGTTGATCCGCCGCCACATGAAAACCGTGAACAGCACGATCCCACCGGCGTGCAGCGACGGCACCGCGGCCACCAGGTCGGCGCTGGCTTGGCCGGTCTTGACCAGTGTCCCAGCGAAGTTCAGGTGCAGCTCGTACAGCGCGCGGTAGACGATCCGGTCCACCCGGGTGGCCGCCCCCAAGTGCGTCTGGTGCATCGTGCCCAGTATCCCGCCGCTGGGCACGTAATACGGATTGATGTGCAGGCACGGCGGATCGTACGGGTGGTTGGCGATCTCGGCGGCGGTGCATTTGGCGGCGGCCCACGGCGGCGCCGCCGGGGTGAGCGCGAAGAACCCAAACGCCAGGAAGGACAGCGCGACGAAGCGCAGCGACCAGCGGTAGAAGTCCGCTCGGCTGCGCAGCCACAGCACCGCCGCGGTCACGTACGGCAGGAAGAAGAACGACAGGTAGCACAGCGCGACGAATGGCTCCCACCATTGCACCTGCGGGTAGAGGATGTTCTCCTGCAGCCACAGCGTCGGCTCGTGGCCGAAGAACAGCCAGCGGTCGAAATCGACCTGCGGGTGCCACCAGGTGGGCATTCCCATCGAATCGGAGATGCCGCGCAGGCGGTCATAGACGATCAGCACCGCAGCGAACGGCAGGAAGTCGATCACCACGGTGAGCACGTTGCGCCGCCCGATGCTCCACGCGATCAGACCGAGGCCGAAGCAGAACAGCAAGTCGGTCCGGGCCTGCGGAATGCCGCGCGCCCACAGATACCAGGCGAACCAGATGGCCCAGACGGTGAGCGCGACCCAGCGGACCCCGAGCAGCAACTCGTCGGTGATCCACGGCGGGCGACGCAGCCAGGCCGGGCGTCGCTGCCAGGCGGAACGCGCCGCCGACCAGGCCCTCGCGACCGCGGCGCGCGCGCGGGCTAGCTTCTGCATGGCTCTTTCCGTCGAATCGTGGACCGGCGATGCCGGCGCGCTCGGCGACCGTCACCTCAACTCCAAAACGTACCTTGTCGCCGCCGCGGCCTCGCCGGTGCTCGGGCGCGGCTGCCGAGTCACCGCCGCCCCGGCGCCGCTTGGATACTGCCCCGCTGGCGCCACTGGCACCGCCCGACCGCCGCCGGGGCGGCGCGCGGCCGTGCCGTCACCCCCGGTGGCCCTCTATGGTGACTCGTCGTGGGAAAGAACAACCGGGCCCGCCGGGCCGCGAAGGCCAAGCAACGCGCCAAACGCGCCGCCGGCGCGCCCGGGCGGACGGGATGGTCGGCGCAACCTGGTTGGTCGCCCGACGAGGCTTCCTCCGGCCACTTCGATCCTGGCGCGTTCAATCACGGGCACTCCGATTCTGGCCACTCCGGTCAGGCGCACTTCGATCCCAGCATCTTCGGCTCCGGCGTCTACGACAGCGGGGACTACGAGCCCAGGCGTCACGAGCGCGGGCGCTCCGATGCGCGCCGCCCCGAGCCCGGCTACTCGGGCTCGCGTCGCACCCAGACCGGACACTCCGAGCCGATCTTCAGCGACACCGAGACCGCCGAGCTGGCCTGGCTCGGCGCCGCGCGGATCGACCTCGGCGTGCGCTACCTGAGCTATCAGTGGACTGGCTTCGAACGGCTGGCTCGGCTGCCCGCCCGCGTGGTGCTGACCGTCGCCGAGCGGATGTTGCGCGAGCGGATCGGGTTGCTGTGGCAGAACGGCTGGCAGCCCGTCGAGTTGCGCCGGCAGGCCCGGCTGGCCAGCGCCTCCACCGCCGCCAGCCGCCTCACCGAGCTCGCCGTGGCCATCGAGGCGGGCCGGACACTGTCCACGGTCGACCCGATCCACCCGCACTGGCGGGCGCAGGCGGAGGAACTCGCCGCCGGGCTCATCGGTCGCGCCGATGGCTGGCTGGACCGCTGGGCGGCCGCCCAGGGCGACGGTCCCATCCGCGCCACGCACGAGGTGATCGCTGACGCGCTGGCGATCCTGTGGGCCTTGCCGCCGATCGACGCGCTCATCCCGCCGCCCGGCCGCCGCGCCACCCCTGGGGCCGGCGGCAGGGCCGACCGGTCGCGGGCCGCCGACCCGGTGCTGGAACGGGTGCGCAACCTGCTCGCCAAGGCCGAGTCCACCGAGTTCGAAGCGGAGGCCATAGCGCTCACCGCCAAAGCGCAGGAACTGATCACCCGGCACGCCATCGACGTGGCGTTGCTGTCCGCCGAGGACGACGGTCTGGGTCGCGAGCCAATGCTGATCCGGGTGCCGATCGACCCGCCCTACGCCGACGCCAAGTCGCTGCTGGCGCAGATCGTGGCCACCGCGACCCGATGCCGCGCGGTGTTCATGCCGCGCGTGTCGCACAGCAACATCGTCGGCCTGCCCGATGATCTCGCCGCCGTCGAGCTGCTGTTCACCTCGCTGCTGGTGCAGGCGCAACACGCGCTCGCCGAGGCCGGGCGCGACGCCCCTCCGGGCAGCCAGCCGCGCAGCCAACGCTTCCGGTCATCATTCCTGCTCGCCTACGCGCACCGCATCGGCGAGCGACTGGACGAGATCAACAAACACGTGTTCTCCGCCGCCGAGCAGGACTCGTCATCCTTCCTGCCGGTGCTGCGCTCGCAGGAGGACGCGGTGGCGGCGTTCATGGCCGAACGTTTCGGCAACGCCTACGCCAGCGCGGTGCGCGGCGGCTACAGCATGGCCGGCTGGTCCAGCGGCCTGATGGCCGCCGACCAGGCCCGGCTCAACGCCGGCCACCTGGACGCCCCCGCCGACTGAGCCGGCCGGAGCGGCGACCGGCCCATCGTTTGGACGCCATCCGGCTCAGGACCGCCACCGCTATCCCCGGCCAGTCGAGACGCGGCACGGGCCGTGCCTTGCTCGCCTGTGCGGATTGACCCTCAAGTCTTGTGCGTGATATAGCATCACGGACGTGTCGTTCGTCTATCTATAGGCGTGCGACTTGGATATCCAGGAGCTGTGATGGGCACTCCGAGACCGGCCGGCGGCTACCTGCCCAGGGTCGTTGACGCCAAGCTGCGCGCCAGCCTCGACGCGCTCGGCGCGGTCCTCATCGAGGGCGTCAAGGCGTGCGGCAAGACCACCACTGCCCGCCGCGCGGCGCGCAGCGAGGTGCTCCTCGACGCCGAGCCGGAAGCGGCCCGAAAAGTGGATCTCGACCCCCGCCTGCTGCTCGATGGCCGCGCGCCGCGCCTGCTCGACGAGTGGCAGCTCGCCCCGCCGCTGTGGAACGCGGTGCGCCGGGCGGTGGACGACCGGCAGACCGCCGGGCAGTTCATCTTGACCGGGTCGGCCATCCCGCAGCACGACCCGCGCCGGCATTCCGGCACCGGCCGCTTCGGCGCCATCGCGATGCGCACCATGACGCTGAGCGAGCAGCAGGCCGGCGTCCCCGCAGTGTCCGTCGCCGGGCTGTTGGAGGGCGCCGGTCCGACCCCGACCAACTGCCCACTCTGCGCGCGCGACTACCTGCGCCACGCCGCCATCGGCGGCTGGCCCGCGCTCGTCGGCCGCGATGAGCGCGCCGCCCGCGCCTACCTAACCGGGTACCTGAGGTCGGTCGTGGAGAACGACATCAGCGAGGTGTCCGGCGCGCCACGCGACCCGCGCCTGGTCCGGCGCGTGCTGCACGCCTACGCCCGCCAGCTGGCCCAGCCGGCCACGCTCGCCGCCATCGTCAAGGGCGCCGGGGCCAGCACGGCGGCCGACGCCCCCTCCCGGCACACCGCGCAGACCTATCTGGACGCCCTGCGGTTGATGATGATCATTGACGAGGTGCCGGCCTGGACGCCTCTGGTGCGCAGCTCCAAGCGATTGATCACCACTGCCAAGCGCCACTTCGCCGACCCGTCGCTGGCGGTGGCGCTGCTGCGTCTAACACCGGACCGCATGCTCGACGACCTGCGGATCGCGGACCGACTGTTCGACAGCCTCGCCGCCCACGATCTGCGCGTCCACGCCGACGCGGCGGGGGCATTCATCTACCACTACCGCGAGGCCGACGGCCGCCTGGCGGCTGACTACCTGTTGGAGACCCACGACGGCGAGCTGGTCGGCGTGCAGGTCCGGCTCGGCGAGGGTGAGATCGACGCGGCCGCGGACTCGTTGCGTCGGCTCGCCGCCCGGCTGCCGCGCAAGCCCCGGGCGCTGGTGGTGATCACCGCCACCAGCCTGGCGCACACCCGTCCGGACGGGGTGCACGTGGTCCCGCTCGGTCTGCTCGGCCCGTGACCGCCACTCCCCCGCGTTGGCCGCCGCTGCCCGACGCCGACCGCGCCCTCGGACCAGCGCCGCCACCCGATGCGCGCGCCGAAGCGGATGGTGACCCGCACGGCCCGGGCCGGGAACCGATCGCGGTACGGTCGCCCAATGCCCAAGACGATGGAAACGCCCGCCCCGATGGACGCCGCAAATCAGGCCGATAGCCCCCAGGCCGACACCCGCCAGGCCGATAACCCCCGGGCCGGCGATCCACAGACTGCGGCGCCCAGCGACGCGGTCTGGTTCCCCGAGCGAATCGTCGCGACCGCGCGCGCTGCCGCGTTCGTGGTGCCACCCACCCGCACCGGCGACCGCTCGCGGGCCGGGCTGTGGTTCGGCCCGCTGGACGGCGCCCCGGGCCGCATCGCCGAGGACGAGCCAGCCACCAACCTCGCCTTCGACGCCGACGCCGCCACCCTCGCCTACGCGGTCAGCGACGGCGACCGCTCGGCGCTGGTGCTGCGCGCCACCGACGGCACCGAGCTGGCCCGAATCGCGCTGCCCGGGGTGGCGGAGGCGGTGCGTCAAGTCGAGCCGGCGGCGCCCGGCGGCGCGCGCGCCTGCCACGTGCTGATCGCCGAGCCGGGCGCGGACACCGCCTCGCTGACCTCGGGCAAACCGTTGCGCGGCGAGGCTCCGGTGGCCCGCTCCAGCGAGGCTCCGGTCGGCTGGCGGCGTGTTTGGCGGGTCGAGCTGCCGTCCGGGCGCATCGCCCCGGTGACCCCGGCACGGCTAACGGTGTGGCAGTTCGATCAGCTGCCGGACGGACGCCTGGCCGCGGTCACCAGCGACGACCCGAGCGAGGCTGGCTGGTACCACACCACCCTGACGCTGCTCGGCCCCAGCCCGGACGATCGCGAGGAATTGCACGTTCCGGAGTGGACCGTCGGCGCGGTCACCGTCAATCCCGCCGGCACCAAAGTGGCGTTCATCGAGGGCTGGACCAGCGACCGCGGCCTGGACACCGGCGAGGTCCGGGTGCTCGACCTGGCCACCCGCGAGCTGACCGCGCTGCCCATCGACGATGTGGACGTGACCTGGCTGGGCTGGCGCGGCCCAGGCGCCGCCGGCCCGGACGCTGCCGAGACGGGCGCGGCCGGCGCGGTCGCGCGCGACGGCGGCTCCGCCGCCGGCGACCGACTCTGGTTCGCCGGGTGGCGCGGCCTGGGCATGGCCTGGGGGAACGTCGCCGCCGACGGCGCCGTGACCTCCCACGCGGCGGACGCCGCGCTGGTCAACTCGCGCTGGCACCCCGAGGTGGTCCCGATCGACGCGGGCCGCGCGCTCACCGGCCACTCGACCGAGACCCGCCCGCCCGAGGTGGCGCGGCTCGATCCCGACGGCGCGGTGACGCCCTGGTCCACGCTGAACGCCGGCGTCGACCGGGCGCGCGGCTTCACCGTCGAAAAGGTGCGCTGGCGCCACGCCGGGATGGAGTTGGATGGGCTGCTCGCGGTGCCGACCGGCCGGCCCGGGCCGCATCCGCTGGTCGTCGAAGTGCATGGCGGGCCGAGCCTGGCGCACCACCACGCCTGGCCGGTCAGTTGGGCGGAGACGCTCGCCACGGCCGGTCACGCCATGTTCCTGCCAAATCCGATCGGCGGGCCCGGGCACGGCCAGCCGTTCGGCCGGGCCAACCTCGGCGACCCGGCGGGTGTGGAGTTCGACCAGGTGCTCGCCGGCGTGGACGCCCTGGTCCGCGACGGCCGCGCCGACGGCGAGCGGGTCGCGGTGATGGGCGCGAGCTACGGCGGCTACCTGTCCGCGTGGGCGGTGGCGCGCGGCGCCGTGTCTCCAGACGGGCACCGGTTGCGCGGTGGGGTGGTGATCGCCGGGATCTCCAATCTGATCAGTTGCTGGGGCACCGCGAACAACGCCCCGTTCTATGACCGGCTGTGCGGCGGCAAACCGGGTCAGGCCCGGCCGTGCTACCTAGACCGGTCGCCGATCACCCACGTCGGTCCGGACTCGCTGCCGACGCTGATCCTGCACGGCGAGGCCGACCAGTGCGTCCCGGTCAGCCAGGCGCGGGAGCTGTACGCCGCGCTCGCCGACGCGGGCCGGCCCGCAGAACTGGTGATCTACCCCGGCGAGGGGCACCAGACGCAGGCCATCGAGCATGTGCGCGACCAACGCGCGCGAATCCTGGCGTTCCTGGCGCGAATCTTCAGCTAGGCGGCCGCGCCGCAACGGCGCCACCGCGCACCGCTTGATCAAGTCGCGTTTGGCGCGAAAACTTCGCGCCAAACGCGACTTGATCAACGCTTGGGCCGACCGCGCCAACCATTGCAACCCGGCGCGTGACGACGTTCGTCGGGCTACTCGTACGCGGCCAGTGGCGGGCAGGCGCAGATCAGGTTCCGGTCGCCGTAGGCGCCGTCGATGCGGCGCACCGGCGGCCAGTACTTGGCGGTCGGCTCCACCCCGGCGGGATAGACGGCCAGCGCCCGGGAGTACGGGTGCGCCCACTCGGCGGTCAGGCACGCGGCGGTGTGCGGGGCGTTCACCAGCGGGTTGTCCTCGGCCGGCCAGTCGCCGGCGGCGACCCGCTCGATCTCGCCATGAATCGAGATCATCGCCGCGACGAACCGGTCCAGCTCGGTCAGGTCCTCGGACTCGGTCGGCTCGACCATCAGCGTCCCGGCCACCGGGAAGGACATGGTGGGCGCGTGGAAGCCGTAGTCGATCAGGCGCTTGGCCACGTCGTCCACGGTCACGCCGGTGCGCTTGGTGATCTCGCGCAGGTCGAGCAGGCACTCGTGCGCCACCAGCCCGCGCGCCCCCGTGTACAGCACCGGGTAGTACGGGGCGAGCCGGTGCGCCAGGTAGTTCGCCGCGAGCACCGCCGCGCCGGTCGCGGCGGCCAGCCCGTCCGGCCCCATCAGGCGCAGGTAGGCCCAGCTGATCGGCAGGATCGAGGCCGACCCCCAGGGCGCGGCGGCGACCGCGCCGGCCCCGCCCGCCGGCCCGGCCTCGGGCCGCAGCGGATGGTTGGGCAGGTGCGGGGCCAGGTGCGCGCGCGCCGCGATCGGCCCGACGCCCGGACCGCCGCCGCCGTGCGGGATGGCGAACGTCTTGTGCAGGTTCAGGTGCGAGACGTCCCCGCCGAACCAACCCGGCCGGGCCTGACCCAGCAGGGCGTTCAGGTTCGCCCCGTCGATGTACACCTGTCCCCCGGCGGCGTGCACGGCGGCGCACACCTCGTCGATGTGGTCCTCGAACACGCCATGCGTGGACGGATAGGTGATCATGATCGCCGCGAGCCGGTCGGCGTGCTGGGCGATCTTGGCGCGCAGGTCGGCCAGATCGATCGCTCCCTGCGACCCGGAGGTGGCCACCACCACCACGCGCATCCCGGCCATCGCCGCACTGGCCGCGTTGGTGCCGTGCGCCGAGGCTGGGATCAGGCACACGTCGCGTTCGCCCTGCCCGCGCGCCCGGTGGTAGCCGCGAATGGCCAGCAGCCCGGTGAACTCCCCTTGCGAGCCGGCGTTGGGTTGCAGCGACACGGTGTCGTATCCGGTGATCTCGGCCAGCCAGCGGCACAGGTCGGCGAACAGCTCGCGGTACCCGGCGCATTGCTCGATCGGCGCGAACGGGTGCAGCTCGGCGAAGCCGGGCAGGGTGATCGGCTCCATCTCGGTGGCCGCGTTCAGCTTCATGGTGCACGAGCCGAGCGGGATCATGCCCCGGTCGAGCGCGTAGTCGCGGTCCGCCAGCCGGCGCAGCAGCCGCGTCATGGCGGCCTCGGAGCGGTGCTGGTGGAACACCGGATGGGTCAGGAACGCCGACTGCCGCGCCGCGGACCCAGCCGGCGCGGCAGCGGCAGCAGCGGCGGGAGTGGGAGCGGCCGACTCGGCGGCGGCCAGCGCCGCGTCCAACCGGTCCACGTCGGCGGCCGTCAACGTCGTGCCGAACGCCCGCCACAGCGCCACCAGGTGGCCGCGCTCGGTCTTCTCATCGCACGACACCCCGACGGTGTCCGCGTCCACCCGGCGGATGTTGATGCCCTCGGCGAGCGCGGCGGCCACCAGCTCGTCGGCCCGGCCCGGCGCGGTCACCGTCACCGTGTCGAAACGGGGCGCGCCCAGCACCGCGCAACCGCTCTCGGCCAGCCCGGCGGCCAGGACAGCGGCCAGCCGGCGGACCCGCGCGGCGATCGCGACCAGCCCGTCCGGGCCGTGGTAGACGGCGTACATGGCCGCCATGACGGCCAGCAGCGCCTGCGCCGTGCAGATGTTGGAGGTGGCCCGCTCGCGGCGGATGTGCTGCTCGCGGGTCTGCAGCGCCAGCCGGTAGGCTGGCGCCCCGTCGGCGTCCACCGAGACGCCGACCAGCCGCCCGGGCAGCTGGCGCTCCAGTCCGGCGCGCGCCGCCAGGTAGCCGGCGTGCGGGCCGCCGAAGCCGAGCGGCACCCCGAACCGCTGCGCGCTGCCCACCGCCAGATCCGCGCCGACCTCCCCAGGCGGGGCCAGCAGGGTCAGCGCCAACGGGTCGGCGGCCACGGTGACCAGCGCGCCGCGCTCATGCGCCGCCGCGACCAGCGGGCGCAGGTCGCGGATCGCCCCGGACGCGCCGGGGTACTGCACCAGCAGCCCGAACATCCCGCCCGGGCAGTCCGGCAGCGGCTGGTCCAGGTCGTGCACGCACACCCGCAGGCCAAGCGGCTCGGCCCGGGTGCGCAGCACATCGATGGTCTGCGGCAGCGCGTCGGCGTCCACCACGAACACCTCGCCGGTGCGGACGGCGCGGTGCGACAGCGCCATCGCCTCGGCGGCGGCGGTGGCCTCGTCCAGCAGCGAGGCGCCGGCCACCGGCAGCGCGGTCAGGTCGCAGATCATCGTCTGGAAGATCAGCGCCGCCTCCAGCCGGCCTTGGCTGATCTCCGGCTGGTAGGGGGTGTAAGCGGTGTACCAGGCCGGGTTGCACAGCACGTCGCGGCGGATCACCGCCGGGGTGATGGTGTCGTAGTAGCCCAGCCCGATCATCGCGGTGCGCACCTGGTTCTTCGCGGCGAGGGCGCGCAACTCGGCGGCGACCGCCGGCTCGGACTCGGCCGGCGGCAGTTCGGGCGCCCGGGCGTCGCGGATGTGCGCCGGGATCGCGGCGGCCATCAGCTCCTCGACGGAGGCGAAGCCCAGCTCGGCGAGCATCCGCTGGTGCTGCGCGGCCGCCGCGGCGCCGATGTGCCGGGCGGCGAACGGCTCGGCGCGCTCCAGCTCGGCGAGCGTGCGCGCGGGCGCGGCCGGGGCCGGAGGTGCGGCCATCGCGCCAGCGGGCGCGGGCGCGGAGTCGGAAACAGAAGACGGGGGGACCATGCGATCGCTCCAATCGCGACACGGTTCCGGGCGCCGGTCGGCGCGCGGGCCCCGTCTGTCAGGTGGCGCGCCGCACTACCTTCCAGAGCGACCTGGGACGCGGCGCCGCCGGGGGCCAGAGCCTGCTGCGGCTGCGAGCCACCGGGGACGCGGGGTCCCGGCCCGCGCGGTCCTGGTGCCTGAGAGGTTCCGGGGAGGTTGCCCCTTCGGCGCCGCCGACGTCGACCGCCGACGGACTCTCCCGCACGGGTGAAAAGCCACTATTGACGCTACCAGCGCGCTCGCCCGAGCGCGCGGCGCGGGCCGCGCTCAGCTCGCCACGCGGCGACGGCGCCGTTGCGCCAGCTCATCCACCGCCGGCGCCAGCGGCGTGGGGGCATCGGCCGCGCCGTCCACCCGTTCCCCGGGCAGCGTGGCCAGCGAGCCGACCAGCTCGCGCAGCGCGCCGCTGACCGCGATGCCGAACACGCCCTGACCGCCGCGCAGCAGGTCCACCACCTCTTCGGAGGAGGTGCACTCGTACACCGTGGTGCCGTCCGAGAGCAGGGTGATCGCGGCCAGATCGGACACCCCGCGCCGGCGCAGGTGATCCACCGCGATCCGGATGTTCTGCAGCGACACCCCGGCGTCGAGCAACCGCTTGATCACCTTGATGACCAGGATGTCCTTGAACGAGTACAGCCGCTGGCTGCCCGAGCCGGCGGCCGAGCGCACCGACGGCTCGACCAAGCCGGTGCGGGCCCAATAGTCCAGTTGGCGGTAGGTGATGCCGGCGGCGGCGCAGGCCACCGGGACGCGGTAGCCCAGGCGCTCGTCCGGGGCGATGTCCGAGGCGGCGAACAGCGCGCCCTGCTCGGGCTGGACCGACTTCCGGGCCTCGGCCATTCGCCGCCTCCTACCTTTCGCGAATCCCACCACGGTAGTTCGCTAGCCGCGACACTAGGGCTGCGGCCGGTGGCGGGTCAACACGACGCGCGGTCTCGTGGCGCAATTCATAACCCTTGACTTGAGGTTGATACCGACGGAGCCGCGCGAGCACCGCGTCCGCCGCTGGCCCCGAAGACCGCACCGGCTCGGTGGTCCCGAGCGCCGCGTCAGCCGTCGGTCGCGAAGTCCTCCGGGGTCACGTTGTCCAGGAACTCGCGGAACCGCTCCACCTCGTCCTCCTGCTCGTCGGGGATCTCGATCCCCGCCGCGTCGAGCACCTCGTTGCGGCCGTAGATGGCGACCTCGCAGCGCAACGCCAGCGCCACCGCGTCCGATGGCCGGGCGCTCACCGAAACTCCGCCGGCGAAACGAAGCTCGGCGTAGAAGACGTCGTCGCGCAGTTCGGTGATATGCACCGATTCCAGCTTCGCGCCGAGCGCCTCGACCACGTCGCGCAGCAAGTCGTGGGTGAGCGGGCGGGCGGCCTGGATCCCCTGTTGGTGGAACGCGATCGCTGAGGCCTCCGGCGCGCCGATCCAGATCGGCAGGTAGCGCGGGCCGTCCGCCTCGCGCAGCAGCACCACCGGCTGGTTGGCCGGCAGCTCGACGCGTACCCCGACCACACGCAACAGATGCACGAGCACGTCCCTTCGAACTGCGTTCCACTTCGACGCTACACGCTCGGCGCACCACCCGGGGCACTCGCCGCGCGGCCCGCCGCACGCGCTGGGGGCCGCGCCCGGTCAGTCAGGCGCGCCAGCCCGGGCGCGTGGCTCAATCACCGGGCGGCGGAGCCCCGGTGATTGAGCGCAAGCCGATCTGCACCAGCGTGGCGTGCAGCTGAACCGACAACGCGGCCAGCTCGCGGACCGCTTCCTCGGCGCGCGCCTTGGCGTCCGCGCTGTGCTGTTTGGCGATCGGCCCGACCACCTGGGAGAACAGCCCCACCTCGCGTTGCGCGGCGCTGCGGAAGGCGCGCAGATGCCGGCCCTCGATGCCGAACCGGGCCATCTGTCCGACCACCGTGCCGATGGCCAGCGCGTCGTCGTCGTAGCGGCCGCCCGGGAGCGCCGCCACCAGGTCGAACTCCTCCAGCTCGCGCAGCTGGGCGGCGGTCAGCCCGGTCGCGTTGAGCAGCTCGTCGCGCGACAGCCGCAGCGACGGCGGCGCCGGCTGGAAGTGCTCGGCCGTCGGCGCGTTGTCGGCGATCGCCAGGTGCGCCAGGCGCGGCGCGCCGCCCCAACCCGACGGCGCCCGGTCCATGGCGTCCAACTGGTCCTTGATCACCCGCAGCGGCAGGTAATGGTCGCGCTGCTGGGTCAGCACATAGCTCAGCCGGGCCACGTCGGCGGCGGTGAACTTGCGATACCCGGCCGGGGTGCGGTCCGGATGCACCAGACCTTCGGTCTCCAGGAACCGGATCTTGCTGATGGTGACGTCCGGGAACTGCCCACGCAGCTGGTTGAGCACCTCACCGATGGACAGCGTGCCGCGCGGACGCGGATCAACAGCCGGAGCCGTCACCCGCCCGCCCCCGTCCCACCGCGCGCCGAACCGGTCAGGTACACCAGCCGGAACTTGCCGATCTGCACCTCGTCGCCACCGCTGAGCGGCCCGGACTCGACGCGCTCCCGGTTGACATAGGTGCCGTTGAGCGAGCCGACGTCGCGCACCGCGAAGCCGCCGTCCGCGCTGTGGAACTCGGCGTGCCGGCGCGAGACGGTCACGTCATCCAGGAAGATGTCGCTGTCCGGGTGCCGGCCGGCGGAGGTGACCGGCTGATCGAGCAGGAAGCGGCTGCCGGCGTTGGGCCCCCGCTTGACCACCAGCAGCGCCGAGCCGGGCGCCAACGCGTCCACCGCGCCCTGGTGCGCCGCCGCGGAGAAGTCCGGGTCGACCTCCGGGCCGGAGCCGGTGATGGGGGGCAAGCCCGCAGCGGGGATGACGGTGGTCGCCTCCGCGCCCGCGGGCCAGTCAGACTCGGGCAGGGGCGCGCCGCACTGCGCGCAGTACCGACTGCTGCGCAGGCTCTCGCTGCCACACGCGGTGCAGAACACTCGCGGCTACACCCTTTCTGTCCTCAGGCCGACGCACGCTGACTGGGCGGTCGCGGCAACCGGTCGTGAGCGTAGAGCCCCCGTTCGGTGAGGGTCGACCCCGGTCGAGCCAGGGCCGCCATCAACCGCCCAACGCGCCATACGCCCCGGCATCCAACAGGCCCGCCACCTCGCCGGAATCCGCGGCTTCGATCTCAATTATCCAGCCCTCGCCGTACGGGTCGGAGTTGAGCAGCTCGGGCTGGGCCTCCAGCGCCTCGTTGCGCGCGGTCACCGCGCCGCTCACCGGGGCGTACAGGTCGGACACGCTCTTGGTGGACTCGATCTCCCCACACGCCTCGCCCTTGGCCACCACGGCCCCGAGCGCGGGCATGGACACGTACACCACATCGCCCAGCGATTGCTGCGCGAAGTCGGTAACCCCGACGCGGACCGACGGCCCGTCGCCACTCACCCACTCGTGCTCAGCGGTGTATCTCAACTCGGCAGGAACCTCAGGCATCGGCGCCACCGGTCCTTTCATCGTCGCGGCTTTGGACCCGACCCTACCGGCCGCGCGTGAACCACTGACGCGCTCCATCCCCAGTTGCTGTCTCGACCTCCCGGCGCCCCCCGGACGGGCTCGCGCTCACGACCCGGACTGGGTCGCGCTCACGACCCGGAAGGCGTCGCGCTCACGAGCCGGAAGGGGTCGCGTAGCGCGGCTGCGGCGCGGCCCGCACCGCGCTGACGCGGACCGTCTGCTGCTGCGCCACGGTGAGTTCGCCGCCCGCGTTGCGCACTGTCGCGGCCACCCCGCCGGGGATGTTCAGCGCCGTGTCCAGCGTCTTCGGGTCGCCGATCGCCAACACCACGTACGGCGGCGCGAGCGCCTGCCCGTCCACCGCGACGCCGCCCGTCGCGGCCCCCGTCGCAGCGTCAGTCGCGACTCCCGCCGCGCTCGCCGTCGCGCCGGCCGCAGTCCCGTCCGCCACCGCGGTGAACGCGGTGGACACCCCGACCCGCACCGGACCGAACTGGATCGCCTCCGCGCCCGCCCCGCGCAGCTCCTCCACCACGTCCAGCAGGTCCTCCGCGCTCAGCGCGCGCTGCGGGTCGGTGATGGTGACGGTCACCCCCGGCCCGTGCGCCGGCGCCGTGCCGAGCAGCACCGACAACGTCTCCAGCTCCTGGTTGGCCTGTTCCCGGGCCGCCGCGCTCTGATCCCCGCTGGCCTGCAACTGGGCCAGATCCGCCTGCAGCTCGGCGATGCGCCGGCGCAGCCGGTCCGCGCCCAGGTTCTGATCGTCGAGGATCTGCACCAGATCCGAATCACTGGCTGCGCCCAGGTTGTCGCTGGACGAATGCGAGTGCACCTGCACCGCGATGGCGAAGCCCAACAGCCCCACCAGCACCCCGATCAGCGCCCCGGAGCGCCAGTGCCGGACGGTCGCGCGCCGCGGTGGCATTGGCTCGGCTCCGCGCTCGCCGCGCTCCTCGGGTCCTTCCGGCCCCGCGCCGCCCGCTCGCTGTCGCCGCACGCCACTCACGCCCGGAAGACGTGGCGGCGGATGGCCGCCGCGTTGCCGAAGATGCGGATGCCCAGCACCACCACCACCGCCGTGGACAGCTGCGCCCCCACGCCTAGCTTGTCGCCCAGGAACACGATCAGCGCGGCGACCACCACGTTGGACACGAACGACACCACGAACACCTTGGCGTCGAAGATCTTGTCCAGCCGGGCGCGGACCCCGCCGAACACCGCGTCCAGCGCGGCCACCACCGCGATCGGCAGGTACGGCTCGATCCACCCTGGCACGGTGGGCCGCAGGATGAGCCCGACGATGATGCCGACGACCAGCGCCGCCGCGGCGATCACCGGGTCCCTCCCGCCGCGTAGCGCAGCGTCGCCGGCCCGCCGGCGGGCAGCGTCATCCGATTGACCTGGGTGAGATGGAAGCCGCCCCCGCGCAGCGCGGTGAGCGTCTGGTAACGGCTGGCGACGGCGCTGTCGGCGAACGCGGTGATGAGCAAGTCGGGGTCCCCTATCGCGCGGATCGTGTACGGCGAGCCGATCGGCTGGAAATCGACCAGCACCGCGTCCCCGGCGACGCGGATGGTCGAGGTGGGCGTCAGCCGGATGCCGTTGACGGCGATGGCTTCCGCGCCGTCACGCCACAGCTCGTTCACCACGGCGCGGATGTCGCGGTCGGTGAGCGACGGCGCGGTCACCGGGGCGGCGGCGCCGTTGCCGCCAGCCATGCCGTTGCCACCCCCGGCCACGTTGCCGGCCACAACCGCGTCGCCCCCGGCTGGCGCCGCCGGGTCGGCGAGTTCGACCTGCGCGCCGGGTCCGGTGACGGCGCGCGCCCCGGCGGCCAGCTCGGCGCTGGCCAGCCCCGCCGGCGCGCTGGCGCCCAGCGCGGCCGAGCGCAGCCGGTCGATCTGTCCGGTCAGCTCAGCCGCCTGGGCGCTCAACGCGGCGGTGTCCGCGCGGGCCTGCGCCACGCGGGCCACCAGCGCGGCGCGCACCCGGGTGGCCTCCGGGGCGGCGCGGTGGGTCTGCACATACCCCAGCGCGGCGGTGAAGCCGACCAGCAGGCATCCGGCGGCGAGCAGCGGCCGTTCCAGCCAGCGCCGCCTCGGGCCGGTTCGCGCGGCGGCCGCCGCGTAGCCGGGGTCGAGCGGGTCCGCGATCAGCTCGCGCAGCAGCGCGGCCGGTCCGCCCCGGGCACTGGGTCCGGGCCCGCTAGGCGGCTGTGTCACCGCGTGTCACGCTCCCCTCAACGCTCCCCCGGACCAGTTGGAAGGCCTGCCGCACGTAGAGCGCGCCGGCCCACAGGTATAGGCCAGTGCCCCAGATGGTGAACGCCCACGCGATCGGATGCGCCACCGCGCCCACCCCGTCGTCGCGCGCGCCCAACAGCAGCAGCGGGAACGCGTAAAGCAGCGCGAACGTCGCCGCCTTGCCGAGGTAGTGCACCGGCGGCGGCCCGAAGCCATGCCGGCGCAACGCCAGCAGCGGGATGCCCAGCAGCGCGTCCCGGCCCACCAGAACAGCGGCGAGCCACCACGGGATGATGTGCCGCAGCGTCAGCCCGACCAGGGTGGCCAGGATGTACAGCCGGTCCGCGGTGGGGTCGAGCAGGGCGCCCAGCCGACTGGTCTGGTTCAGCTTGCGGGCCAGCACCCCGTCCGCCCAGTCAGTGAATCCCGAGACCGCGAGCACCACCAGCGCGGCGAGGTCTTGGTGCGGCCCCAATAGCAGCCACAGGAACAGCGGCACCCCGGCCAGCCGCGCCACCGAGAGCGCGTTGGGCACGGTGAGCACTCGGTCCGCGCCCACGCCTGGGGTCACCTTGGTTCCCACCTGCCCTGTCGAATCGGTTGACGGTTGCTTGGTTGACGGATACGCGGTTGACGGCTCGTCCCGCACTGATCGCGCCCCGGCTCGTTCACCACACGGTAACCGAGATCGCGGCCGATTCCGGGGCCGACACTCACGGCGGCGCGAATCTGGCTGGCGGGGCCGATTCCCGAGCCGGCAGGCGTCGGTCTCCTTGATCAAAGCGCGTCTGGCGCGAATTATTGGCCCCAAACGCGATTTGATCAAGGGGTGGCGAGCCCGGGCCGGGCCGCCGCCAGCGGACGCCTTGTCGGCGCGCCCGCCCGAATCCCGTAAGTGAATAAGTAGTAGGCTAGCCACACCACTTCCCGCAAGCCTTTTGGAGCAGCCATGGCGAATCGTGTGCTGGTGGCCGGCGTCGGCATGACGCCCTTCGCCACTCCCCGCAAGAGCGAAACCTACGACGTGTTGGCCAACAAGGCGGTGACCGCCGCGATCGCCGACGCGGGCGTCGCGTACTCCGCCGTGGAGCAGGCCTACGCCGGCTATGTGTACGGCGACTCGACTTCTGGCCAGTTCGTTTTGTACCAGGTCGGGATGTCCGGAATCCCGGTGGTGAACGTCAACAACAACTGCTCCACCGGCTCCACGGCGCTGTGGCTGGCGCGCCAGGCGATCGAGTCGGGCGCGGCGGATTGTGTGCTCGCGGTCGGCTTCGAGCAGATGCGCCCCGGGGCGCTGGAGATGCAGTGGACCGATCGGCCCAGCCCGTTCGTCCGCTTCGACGAGGTGATCACCGCCGCCACCAACGCCGACCCCGGCCCGCTCGCCCCGCGCTACTTCGGCGCCGCCGGCCAGCAGTACGCCGACCGCTACGGCATGGACCCGAGCGTGTTCGCGAAAATCTCGGTCAAGGCGCGCCGGCACGCCGCCAACAACCCCTACGCGGTGTTCCGCGACCAAGTCACCGAGCGGGAGGTGCTGGACTCCCCGCACATCTACGGCCCGCTCACCCGGCTGCAGTGCTGCCCGCCCACCTGCGGCGCGGCAGCGGCGATCCTGGTCAGCGAGCAGTACGCCCGCGCGCACGGGCTGCGCACCGAGGTGGCGATCGCCGCGCAGGCGATGACCACCGACACCGAGGCCAGCTTCAGCGGCGACATGATGTCTTTGGTGGGCTACGACATGGCCCGCGCCGCCGCCGATCAGGTGTACCAGGCCGCCGGGGTCGACCCGCGCGATGTGCGCGTGGTGGAGCTGCACGACTGCTTCACCACCAACGAGCTGCTCAGCTACGAGGCGCTGCGGCTGACCGACGAGGGCACCGCGGAGAAGTTCATCGCCGACGGCGACAACACCTACGGCGGCCGGGTGGTCACCAACCCGTCCGGCGGGCTGCTGTCCAAGGGCCACCCGCTGGGCGCGACCGGGCTGGCGCAGTGCGCCGAGCTGAACTGGCAGCTGCGCGGCGAGGCCGGGCCGCGCCAGGTGGACGGCGCCTCGGTGGCCCTGCAGCACAACATCGGCCTGGGTGGCGCGGCCGTGGTCACCCTGTACGAAAAGGTGCGCTGACGGGCGCCGCGCGCCCGGGCCGCGCGCAGACCCGCCGAAACAGTTGCGGCGCGGCCATTGGCGGCGCCGCCCGAATCGCATTGGAGGACTGAACTAGCTATGTCAGCACTGGACGGCAAGACCGCCATCGTCTCCGGCTCGGGCCGGGGCATCGGCCGCGAGATCGCGCTCAAACTGGCCGCGCACGGCGCCGCCGTGGTGGTCAACGACTTGGACGCCGAGCCGGCCGAGCAGACCGTCGCCGACATCAAGGCGCGCGGCGGACGGGCCGCCGCCTGCGTCGGCTCGGTCACCGACGCCGACTTCGGCACGCGGTTCGTCGCCACCGCGGTGGATGAGTTCGGCGGGCTGGACATCATCGTCAACAACGCCGGCTACACCTGGGACACCGTGATCCAGAAGATGTCCGACGAGCAGTGGGACGCCATCTTGGACGTCCACCTCAAGGCCCCGTTCCGCATCCTGCGCGCCGCGCAGCCGGTAATCTCCGCCGCGGTCAAGGCCGCGCGCGAGGCCGGGCAGGAGGCGCCGTGCCGCAAGGTGGTCAACATCTCCTCCATCGCCGGGCTCGGCGGCAACGCCGGCCAGGCCAACTACGCCGCCGCCAAGGCCGGCGTCACCGGGCTGACCAAGACGTTGGCCAAGGAGTGGGGCCGCTACAACGTCACCGTCAACACCGTCGCCTTCGGCTTCATCACCACCCGGCTGACCGAGGCCTCCGCCGGCGGGTCGACCATCGACGTGGCCGGGCGCACCATCAAGGTCGGCGTCAACCCGGATCTGCTGCACTCGATGTCGCAGATGATCCCGCTGGGCCGGCCGGGCACGCCGCGCGAGGCGGCCGGCGCGGTGTACCTGCTGTGCTCCCCCGATTCGGACTACGTCAGCGGCCAGACGCTGATCTGCGGCGGCGGGTTCTTCTTCTGATGCGCCGCGACCTGTTCGAGGCTGATCACGAGGCGTACCGCGACAGCCTGCGCGCGTTCCTCGCCAAGCATGTGACGCCGCACTACGCGCAGTGGGACTCCGACGGCATCGTGCCGCGCGAGCTGTTCGCCCAGTTCGCCGAGCTGGGCGCGTTCGCCTGCGTGCCGGAGGAGTACGGCGGGGCCGGCATCGACGACATCCGCTTCTCCGCGGTGCTGGCCGAGGAGTCCGCCCGGGCGGCGGTGGTGCCCGCCACCATGGGGGTGGCGCTGCAAGCCGACGTGGTGATGCCGTACTTCCTGCGCGGCGCCAACGACGAGCAAAAGGCCCGCTGGCTGCCCGGCATCGCCGCCGGGGAGCTGATCACCGCGATCGCGATGACCGAGCCGGGCACCGGGTCCGACCTGGCCGGGATCCGCACCAGGGCCGAGCGCGACGGCGACCACTATGTGGTCAACGGCGCCAAGACCTTCATCACCAACGGCATCAACGCCGACCTGGTGGTGACCGCGGTGCGCACCGGGCCGGACCCGCACGCCGGGCTGAGCCTGCTGGTGATCGAGCGCGACACCCCGGGGTTCACCCGGGGCCGCAACCTGGACAAGGTCGGGCTGCACGCCCAGGACACCGCCGAGCTGATCTTCACCGACGCGCGCGTGCCGGCGGCTAACCTGCTGGGCAACGAGGGCGACGGATTCGGCGCGCTGACCCACAACCTGGCCAAGGAGCGGGTGTGGTGCGCCATGTCGGCCACCGCGCAGGCCGCCGTCGCGCTGGACTGGACCATCGCCTACGCCCGCGAGCGCACCGCGTTCGGCAAGCCGTTGGGCGCGCTGCAGGCCACCCGGATGCGCCTGGCGGAGCTGGCCACCGAGGTGGACATCGCCCAGCAGTACGTGGACCGGTGCCTGCTCGCGCTCAACGCCGGCGAGCTGACCGTGGTGGACGCGGCCAAGGCCAAGTGGTGGACCACCGAGCTGCAGGGCCGCGTGATCGACGCCTGCGTCCAGCTGCACGGCGGGTACGGCTACATGCTGGA
>Ga0123357_10002762_pt1 | contig 19798 bp, 8 predicted proteins | sample TergutEmb28metaG_FD_89873 | JGI IMG/M metagenome (GOLD analysis project Ga0123357, IMG submission 89873) | Embiratermes neotenicus P4 segment gut microbial communities from Petit-Saut dam, French Guiana - Emb289 P4 | ecosystem: Host-associated > Arthropoda: Insects > Digestive system > Gut ...
ATTTTTATATATTTTTTTTTTTTGTGGGATAAAAAAATGGTTGTTTTTATGGTGGGGGGGGGGGGGGGGGGGGAGGGAGGGAGGGGGGGGGGGGAGGCGGCAATGATACCCGACACTGACAAAAGTAGCGTTGTGGTCTCGAAACTGGCACCAGTGACATAGGCGGCGTCATATGCCGCAAGAATCGAGACCTCAGCTACACCACTGCTGAACCTTAAGACGAAAGACAATATACTTATTAACGTAACACTGCGGCGCGCTCCCCATGGAAACGCAACGAGTTCTCTTTCCGTTTCTTAGCTACGTGTGTCGGTGTCGAAAATATGGAAACTGAAAGCATTGTTATAGAGGACAACAACGATTTATCATTGGTATTGCTTTTACCTACACATGTCGCTGTGAAACGCGTAAAATATCCTTTGGCCTCGTGTAAATTGTGCGGTATCTTTGCCAGATTCTAACCAAGTTTGAATTTCCTCGTCAGAGTTTAATGGCAGTTTCCAATACCATATTTCACGCAAATCCGTCCGATCGGAACCGAATTGATGGATGCGAACAGAGACGGACAGACAGACAGAGAGATAAGACGACGTTAATATGCGCCCTTATCGACCTTGCGAACTTGCCTAAAAACTAGCATGATGCCATGCTTAGTTATGACGGGGCAGGTGTGGTCAGCTGGTAGGTGCTTCCGATCGCAGACGTGTGGCTGCCTAACGTCCTGGCCGTTTGTAAATAAGTGTGAAATATTATATTATCTTTCTGATGAATTAATCATGAAGGGACTAAAATTACGATTTCCTGAGACGCGACGCCGTGCACTTAAATAACTACAGACACTTTGTAGTAACTTGCAGCCTTCTTGTTCCAACTTGAAGAGAGAGGGAGCACATTCCTCTAAACGTTTTGCCTGCCGTGAAAACACACTACGTCACAAAGAAGAACACCGTAAGCTGAACAATCGTTCACCGCCTTCAGAACCTGTTGATCTGTCGGATTTTGACGGGCACAAAAGTAATGAATCTTCCCAGTCATATAATTTTCTCTCAAGCTGAACACGACATTTCTAATATCTTATCACAAAATAGTTTTGGATTTGAAGAGAGAAAAAAAAGTGCACCCTTGTACGGGCACTGAGGTTCCGTACAGGCCGTACGGCCCATAGGGGGAATAGAAGTATAGCTCTAGTCTTTCTTGACCACGGCACTAGAAGGAGGTAAGGGGTCAGCGTCACGCCCTGGCCGCTCTTTACCCCTGGGAAAGACCCAGTACTCATTGTACAGAAGGCTGAGTGGGCCCCAGGGCCGGTACGGACAGGTGCGGAAAATCTCGCTCCCACCGAGATTCGATCCCCAGACCGTCCAGCCCGTAGCCAGTCCCTATACTGACTGAGCTATCGCGGCCCACATTTGAAGAGAAAATATAAACAAAGCTTTGAATTCGGTAAGTCGAACAGCGATTATTTCTGTTTAGTTGTGTCCACTTCTTACTCATCGTTTTCTCAATCGTTCCGTCTTTTCGCGAGGCTGTCGGTGTGATTGTAAGCAAGCAATAACTTGAAACCCGATAAATGGATTTTCATAAAATACGAAAATACCAAACTGTACAAAAGTAGTCCAGCTATTTAGAATTTGTCTTTAACTGGCAAAATAACGACATATTTGTGTAAGATCGATATACGCTTTTGCGAATGTCCCGAGAGTAAACCGCTAGGTATTCAGCTAAGACAAAGACATTTCGGAAAAAGCTGGAGGATAATGCAATAAACTATTTGTGTCCATTTGGAAACCTGTAGAGGCGCAGTGATTGACAAAGGTGCAAAAAGTTTTATTTGAACTTATATTTTTTTTAAATAGATTTTTTATCCTTTAATACAGCACTTCATTACAAAACGACCTTAAAGCATGTATTGTACAAGATTATATATACATATATATATACATATATATATACATATATATATGTACACGTATGCGTATAAAATTCAGTTTAAAATACATAAAGGGGGCGTAATAGAGCCAGGGTTACTTCCCGTCTGACGACTTAATGTGTGTGTGTATGTGTGTGTGTGTGTGTGTGTGTGTGCTTAGATTCACCTCGAATCACGTTAAACATTGCCCAATATCCCCTCCCGCAAATTCGAGCAACGTACCATTGGCTAGTCTAAAATAGAAGAACGTATGACTTAGCCCTTGTTAGGACTGAAAAAAATTCGGATTAATAATAGGTAGTATGTCTTTATTAAAATCATATTTGTTACTTACGGGCTCCCCTGGTAGCCCGTTCACTTTGTTCACTTAATCATGGTATTGTTTGTGCTGGACCTGATGTATATGTGGGACACGTAACTGGTAAGTGCCAAATGAGATAGGCACGTTGGGACCCAGTAAGAAGCGATCCGTGGACCTACACATAAATATAAATAATAACGCCGACAGTAGTAACAACAGTAAAAATTTATCCAAAAAATTACTGCTTTCTGGGATGTGGCCCCGTACATTTTGGTAGTTTTGAGGGGTACTTTTACTGTACTCTCATGTTCAGGGTGTCATACAGACAGTGGTTTCCTCCAGGAGTTAATACATATCTACTGAAGTACAAGGCGTCACGGCTTAGAATAGTGCAGTCCTCACATACACCGCCATGAAAATGTAAAATCCTAGCCCAATTGTTTAATTCTCATTATTTTATAATTATATGACCGGATTTCAGACTATATGACGTAATCATTGCTTCATACGATTAGAGCAGTACTGAGCACAGTTCTGTGATAAACGCGCGTGTGTGTGTGTGAAATCGGAGCTGGGGTATTTCGCTCGGTATATTTACTTAAAGGAACTAATTGAAAGAAGAAACCAATAAAGTGCTACATTTGGAACATACCCTTGTATGGTGCTGAAACTTGGACATTGTGGAAGGTAGATCAAAAATACCTGGGAATCGAAATGTGATGCTGGAGAAGGATGAAAAGATTAGATGGACCGATCGTGTGAGAAATGAAGAAAATTTATGTACAGTCCATGGAGAAAGAAATATCCTAAATACAATAAAAAGAAGGAAGAATAGCTGCTCTGGTCACATATTGCAGTAAATGCCTTTTAAAACACGTTATTGAAGGAAAGGTAGAAGGAAGAAGTGGCGGGAAGATGAGGAATAACGCGTAAGCAGCTACTGGAAGACCTTAATGAAACGAGAGGTTACCGGATATTGAAAGAAATAGCACTCTGTGGGAAACACTTTGGAAGTGGCTACGGGCCTGTCATAAGGCGCACTACGGAATGAATGAATGGACCAGGTTATGGAATAAATAACAGAGAAATCGTAAAGACATCACGAAGTGCTTGGATACATATTTTAATACTAATTTGTACGTCAGCACAACTGTTTTTATTACACAAAGTAATATGTAGGTTACATGTTTCGACTAATAAATGGTCATTTTCAGGCCTATTCTTTACAGGTTAAGTCACAGGATGCTGTGCACACATTGGGATCCCCACTGATGTAAACACACTGGGATCCCAATGTGTGCACAGCATCCTGTGACTTAACCTGTAAAGAATAAGCCTGAAGATGACTATTTATTACTCGAAACATGCATCCTACATATTACCTTGTGTAATAAAAACAGTTGTGCTGACTTACAAATTAATATTACAACAGAAAAATCGGCCTTTGATTTCCGGTAGAGGCAAGTGTCCTGTTCAAAGTGTACCGTCTACTCTGTCTCCGGGAGTGAAGCAGTGGGAACTCGAAGCTGACTGACCGTATTCTCGCGCACAGATTGGGAACGAGTAAAGCGTTCCTTTTGTTTCCCGCTTTTCCTTTACAGCGTTCAAAGGGACAATTTAAGCTTTACGTGTGGAACAATTCAAATCACTTCAAATAAAAAATCATGACAGCATATCGCGCATACTTGGCACACATTAAAACCTACAGATGCAAACTCCTGTCCGGAAATACTAAACTCAAGCTCTATAAAATCAAATAAGGCCTTTACTGACCTATGGGTCAGAAACTTGGGCGATGACCACCAAAGCAATAAACGCACTTAGAATATTTTAAAATAATATTGGATAAAAATATACGGACCCATAAAAGATGGGCAAAGCTGGAAGAAAAGAAGAAAGGAGATAAAGGCCTGTTGCAAGAGGCAGGCATTGTCAAATTTATAAAATTCCTCTGACTAAGATGTTGTGATCATGTTGAAAGAATGCAAAACCAAAGAATATCAAAACAAACTGCAACACCTAAAATAGAAAGAAGACTAAAAAAGAGGAAGACCACGTAAAACATGGAGAGACAAAAATGAAGAGGATTTAAATATACTGGGAACAAAAATTGGCAGGAAATGGCCAGAGACAGTCGGGAATAGAGGAGGTGATATGGGAACCAAGGTTCACAGCGGACTGTAGCGCTTGAGAATAAGAAGAAAAGAAGAAGAGTAGTGTATTAACAGTAATTGCCATTTGGTTAATTTCAAATCATTCAGAAGTGTTGGAACCTTTTGCTGCACTGGAAACATCTGTTTCCACCACGGGTCAGCATTATACATGCTTACGTCTAGACAAAATATCTCAGATTACTTACGTTTCGATTAACATATCTCCTTCCTGTTTCCGGTAAGTTTTGTTTACTCTGTTGTCTACATTCACGTTCATCGAACTAGCCAAAGTTACAGTAAAACTGGTGATTGTTCCATAAATATCCGAGAAAGGAATTCCAAATCACGTCTTCTTCATACCGTGTACCTGCACACACACACACACAAACTAACTGGTGTGTCAGTCCTCCAGTAAGCCCTGATCGACAACAGAACTCTTGTTATCTTACTCTGCCACGATCAGCACTATATTCTGTACTTAGGCTGATTCTGAAATCAGTCAGTCAGACCTGCGCAACAGAGATGGGCGTTAAGACCAAGTGTTTGTGTGGAACGTACCTCGTGAAACAGACGGACTGGTCTACATTATTAGTAGATATCTTCCATCGCCTCATTTTGTTTAAAGAACGCAACATTTCAACACAGAACGCTGCATCTCACAGTAGCTAATTATTTCTTTCCCTGATGACGTAGAACAGCCAGCTTTAGCAAAAACGAGTTTTTATAAAAGAAAGATATGAAAACAGCACTTTATAGATCTTTGTGTCACATGAACAATTTCAGGCCCATTCATTGTAATCTTTGGTAATTCTGTTTGACTTGCACCGATGTGAAATTTGATCTGCCAACCCACGATTAAGATACAGGTTGAATATCAAAATTGCAGTCTTACAGGATGTGATGTGTTGCAGTTTGACAGATGGTACCAACGTTTCGGAGAAACCTATCGCATACATTTTGCACTTAAAATGGAGGAAGCAGAAAACCGAAACTTTATTACAACTGCGAGAATGTCAGAACTTACCTTGAGATTGCTTGAGTATGGGTTGTTGAGACGAACATTCGAGTGTACAAGGAACTTGCGGGAAGGTAGATATACATTTCCACAATAAGTAGTTTTCTGATCTGAACACCTTCGTCATAAATTGAAGTACAATAGTACGAGAGTACCCTCAGAAGATATAATGATTCTTGCACAGGAGCTGCGTTGGAATGGGCAAGAGAATTGTGTGTACAAAGAAACAGAAATTTGCATAATTGCGTTATATGCACTTCACCATACTGAGTTGCGGTTGGCACAGAAACACACCTTAGAATATCAGTGTTGAATTCCATGTATAGACAGGGTCCCTCCTTCATGTTCGGCATCGTATCTTATTACGCTTATGTGCCAAATTAAGCGTCGTGGTGTGCGAATTTTCTGTAACTTCTCAGACAATTAAAGGTGTGCCCTATTGGTAAAAGTAATTGGCACGTATCTGCAGCATATGCCAAAATTTGTACTGTTGAATGTGTGAACAGAAGCGATCTTTAGGCGCGTTAGAAAATTGCGAAGAACGACTTTAAGATTCACAATGTGTGTGCGTCCATCCATATGGAACAATTCGGCTAACACGGAACAGATTTTTATGAAATCTGATATTTGAATATTTTTCGAATATATGTCACGAAAATTGAAGTTTCGTTAATATCTGACAAGAATAAAGAGCACTTTACATGAAGACCGACATATATTTTTGATCACATCTCGCTCAATTCGTCTTAGAATGAGGCATGTTTCAGAGAAAAGTAGTAGAGAAAATCAAGACACATTTTATGTTCAATTACCTTTCTTTTTTAAATCGTACCTTTTATGGGATAACGTGAAAAAATATGGTAGAGTCGGAGAGGCCACAGATGACAATTTGAAGCAAGCCCATTGCATGATGGATACCTAGGGCTACGAACACACACTCAGAGTGTGTAACATATATTGCTTTAGTACAGTAACAATGGTTACGCTCACGCGCTTTAATGTTACGTAATACGGTGAATACCTTTTTTTTTTTTTTTCCTGGTTTGGAAGCATTGGACTTCGCGGTGTGCAAGGTTAAAATTTTGTTCCGTGGTGTGCAACGTGTGTGCAATGTTACGTACCATGGTGTGCCAGTTTTTAGTGCTCACTGTCTGGATGCCTACACTTCCATGCCAAGCAATTCAGTGGGTTGGGGGGGAACCCAGAGCGGGCAATTGGACTAATCTAACTCAGGGAAACCAACCTCCGACATCTACTTTACCCACGTGATTAATGGAGCGATGTGGCTCAGCGTGGTGCAACCGAAACGCTTTATTTCTTAGTCACCGAGAAATTCAAAATTAGTCACTGAGAAATTCACAAGCAAGAGCAAAATTGCGAAATTTGTGGTTCTCACAGGAGTATTTCTGGATTAAATTCTCCTGGAATATTGCGCCGTGTTTATTGGTAAATGCCAGTGTTTCGAACGATCACAGTTCATGCTTCTTCAGAGTCAAGTAGTCCTAGAAAATTCTCCTTGGACTGCCTGATCCTGAAGATGAAGATGTTATGATATTTCGAAACGTCGGCTCTCGCATCTCCCATTTCCTTAATACTCAAGTCCGAAACACCCTTACGGGTACCCTGTCCACAAATATTCCTATGTTCTTCGAATTATGATAAATTAAAAGTAGCTACCGATTTCTTCAGCGTTTCAATTTGTTTGTTATTTTCCTTCTACAATTCTCTAAACTTGAAATATTTTCTAGCACCTTACTCCGTGGCAGATAGGTACAAGACTTAATTTACGAGGATGTTTTCTTAGCCTCTTGCGTCACCATGAAACTGTAGGGACGTCACTTGTCAGCCGTTCACCCTACTTATCCAGCACAGCCGCAACTGCCATACGTAATTGGAAGCCCTCTATTCAATTTCTGTTGTTTGTAATTCAAATGTGGATTCCACCATCATATTTAGTAAAGTGACGATCGTTTTCTCTGTGCAGAAGCATGTCTGTCGGCTTAATAATATGAGATAAATTGGTACGGCTGAATAAGAGAAGAGAGGCAGTCTGCACATAAAGTAACCTTGTGATGCGTTCGCGTAACTATTTAATGTATTCTATGTGTTTTGTTCAGCTAAATGTCTCTGTAAAAAATACAAATATTGAGTGTTGCAGAAAAATACTCGTACGGAGAATTTATGCTGCCAGCAACAATGAAACTTACTTAGATCTTCATGTAAAGTACCTGATATAATTGTCCGTTTTTTAACCAAGTTTGGAGCTGCTCAACAGATCTTCATGAAAGTTCCCAATGTCGAATTTTACTTAAATCCTTCAAGTGGGAGCCGCATGGACAGAGGGACATGACAAAGCCAATGGGCGGCGTTTTTCGCATTTATCCGAAGGTGCCCAAAAAAGATACGAACCTGTGTTAAGGTACAGTTTAAATATATGATGCCTGTGGGGAACCGTGTAGAAACACATTAAGACTTCATAACAAGTTGGTCGGTTTCCGGTCGAAATGTGGAGAGATATGACCCGAACATAAGTTAATCCTAGAAGACTAAATTATATGAACGTATTTTTTCTTTATTTTGGACATCCTGTTGTGTTGTGTGTATTACAAAATTGTCATAAATTACCATCAACACAACTAATTTACTATGTTACATAGACGTGCGACTACATGTTTCAACCATTGCGTGGTCATCCTTTGGCCGTAGGAATACACAAGAATTAAAATTTTCTTGCAACATCAGTAATTAAACGGCCTGAGGATGACCACATAGTGGTCGAAACACATCCCCACATCTACATAACGCAATAAATTAGTTATGTTGATGGTAATTAATAATTATTTTGGTGAGCTTACTTTTCCGTCAGATAATCCCTCGATAGGCGAAAGAGTACAATATTGAAAAGTACATACCAGGCTTTGCTAGATGGTCTTCTGAGAAGAGTAATGTCAGATGGAAATAAGTAATTACAGGGACAGGGGCGGGTTTTGTCCAATTGTTTCCATCTTCCGTTATCGTCATTAACTTCATCTAACCGAAGAAGAAGCCTGGGAACCTTAAGAAAATAACGGCCTTTCGAATGTCAGGGGACATTAGGACGAACAATATTTCTATACAGTTCTGCGAGTAAGGTTTGGGCACAGTTCAGGTGGTTAGTCGTCGGGCTGTCACCATGAATGCCACGGTTCGATCATGGAACAGTCCATGTTAGATCTGTGGTGGACAAAGTGATAATGAAAGAGGCTTTTGTCGGAGTAATTCAGTCTTCCGTCATTATCACTGCAGCAAAGCTTCACAGTCATCTCCATCATACTATAACATAAATCTTATCAGGAGGACTAGCGGGGGATTCCTGCAAGAGCATGAATACTACAGTGAATCTACTTTGTATATAAAGATTTACTTCGTACCTAAAACAGAACACGTTATGTTTCCATTACCAAGACCATTCGACGAAATTTGTATAGAGAAAGAACTGCTGTATTTTTGGCAAGAATCAAACCCAATATACACATAAATTGCGCCAACAAGATGCAGTTTTAGTATTAAATTCTGTGTTACATGCACTGCATTAACCAAGAGGCTTAAAAAAATAGGTTACTTTTGAGTGTTTAGTTTAGGATCTGTTGGAAAAGTGAAAAGATTTTTAAAGTTACGGAACATATTAACGAGATTTTATTATTTTATATGAGGAAGTATGTCAGCACGAGTTCTAGATTACTTATTAAGGAAAAGTTAATGCGGTATCGCTTCATCAACGGTAGACGTATGAGAATAAGGGAACATTATCCTAATTACATGTGCATTAGGATTCCATCGTGAGGCTTGAATATATACTTAATGGCTTAATGATAGTTAAGTAGGTTTAAATTTTGCAAGATTAAAGACAGTATGAATCACTGGCACAAATACCACAAATAGCAAGTGAAGGCGATTTTGTTACGCAAGCCACTAGTGAGGTGTCTTCAGAATGAGACGCTAACATGACAGTGGGATAATTCCCTGCAGACTGTGCCGAACATCGCTGGATGTTTGGTCCCAAATACCAGTCCCGACACAAGCTGTGTTGACTGAGACTTTTCGTGATATTCTGCAGCCTGTCCAGACAACTTGTGGCTTAGTACCGTAAATTAGGGCACAACTTCTTCTGGCCCTGTTGCTTCCATTTAACTATCACCAAACTCTCCGAGGCTATTAATTTTAGCCACCACCAGCTTCTTTAAATACAGCAAAAATAAGCTTTAGACCTACTGTGGAAACAAACGTGATATACATCCTTGTTTGAATCAACGAATGCAAGTCGGTTACAAGTTCATGTAGGTTTAACTTAATGTAGGTCATCCCGTTGTGTATTATATACACAGTGTTACCAATGGAAAGCTGTCAACACAGATTTATTGAAATAAACATTTAGCAGCAGCAACACATGGCGGCTTGACACGTCAAGCCATTTTAGGTTTTATTTACAAACAATGATACCTCAATTTATCAATTAATATAATAAAAATAATTCTACATGAGCCCCCTTTGTATGGGTTGTCAGTAGCTCATCGTAGCAAGAGAGGTCACGTTTGTTCTCAGTGCTCGGACGTATACCAAAAGTTGGTCTACGGTGAACTTTAATCAACAACCATCTCCACGGAACATAGCATTCCCTCAGAAGTGGTCAAGTGGTAAAGCGATTCCACCCATTATGTCACTTGATAAAAAGCGCCGGCTAGTGGTCTCTCTGTACAAGCACTTGAATTTTGAAATCACTTCCCATCGTTTAAGGTTAATTTTGATGCTACTCTCCCAACAACGTCTGGGTTTTCCAAGTGGTTTTTCCTTTCCTTTTCTCTGACAAAAGTATTTAATAACGTTGGTATAAAAACGCATCACCTTGAAACTTGCAACTTATGAAGAATTTGTAAATCGAGAATGTAATAGAGAGTAACAGTGGCTTACGTCCACAATAAGCCAAGTTACGTAGGACAGTCTCTATGCATTTGCATCGCGCAGTTTATCATAGCGAGTCACCTTAATAAAGGAATTAACTAATGCAATGATAGGCGAAAAGCTGTAATTAAAATACCACATTATATGACACAAAAAATGTTAAGCCTTGGGTAGATATTACTAATGCATGCCTTAAACTTGCATTCGTCAGCGAGATACAGTTTTGGACTGCTGTGACATCCTGAATGACGAGACTGATTCCACGAAGGGGAATCATTTCTGAGCATCTAACATCTCGCAATTTGTCAAGAAATTAACACACTCATGGGGGGAGGATTTAATCAAACTGAGTTAGATAATTGCAGCCCTCAAACTCAGTCTCTCTTTCTTTAAGACCTAGAATATATATTTATTATCCCATCTGCTTCTAGGTCTACCCCAGACTTCTATTCTCTTCAGGTTTTCGGACTAAGATTATGTTTACACCAACACAGTATAGACGAAACGTCTGTGACCTGCATGTATGGTCATGTATTATTTATATATAATATATATATTATATATAATATACATAATAATATACACACATATATAATGAATCAGAAAATAAGTCATTATTTTGAAAATTGTAATGTATAATTCGTATTGTGCCCACACAATGTATTTAAGCGCTTCGTATGGTTTTCACAAATAAAAAGCGATTATTCTCCCGCACTACTTTAACCACATTTTATCTGTACTGTAGGATCAATGTGTTTCCGTGATGTCAAACGTGATTACTTGTATTTAATTCATATATTTGTCGTGTTTAAGGGAAGAAAGTGGCACGAATGTGGGACAAGTAAGACTCATGCAAGATTTTGTGTGCAAGCCTGAAGGAAAGACACGACTCTTAAGTCCTAGACATGTGGAGGACTATAATACACAGAATAATTGTAAATAAATTCAGTGAGAGGAAGTGGGCTAGACTAATCTGACCCAGAGTAGGAACAGCGGGGTCTGTTGTGAAAACGGTGTTGAAAATTCTTATAACATAAAATGTGGAGAATTTGACCAGCTGAAGAAGCACTCTGCTTCGTGCAATTAGTTAGACACAGCATTGAATTAAATCAGTATTGAATATAATGGCTGGATTTGTTCTGAGATTAGACTGTAAGTTTTAGATTTCTGTAACTGTTAGTATACAAAAGAAAAGGTACTTAGTTTAGAATGTAAAATAACAGTACGTGTCTCTTGATTTCTGGAAATTAATTGCCACAACTTTCGTCTGTAAATTATAAGGAAAGAAGCCTTAAGTTACGGATGATAAGCTATTGAAAGCCGATTTAATACTGCTGAAAGTTGAAGTCTAAAGTGGCTGCAGGTTAAAAAGGCGCCTAAGAACACTGTGACACAAATATTTATGTAAAGGTATAGCTTACAGTAAGAGAAAATACAAAAAACATTTATTTTGCATGAATGTTACAAAGAATATAAAAATTTTCCAAATTTTATTACTGTGAAATTTAAAATGTAAGAAGGAGAAATATATTCTGCAATGGTGAGTCATAAAGTATGGAGAGAAATAACGAAGTATAATTCGAGAGTACGTAATGAAAAATGGTATGTATTTTGAAGTGACGAGTCCAAGTAGCCTTTATATACGATTAAAATATTACAGTTACCAGTCATGTACGTGTAAAATGAGACGGGTTTCAAACTAAGGCAAATTTAACGTTTTAAGCCTAAAATTGCATTGCGTATGATTCAGTTCGTACCTCACATTGTGCATCCGTTAGAAATACCAACCAAATAATAATGTACGAGGAAATAATCTCTTCTAGTTTTTAGAATCATATGGAACGCAAAATTGTCATGTGTCAGCACAATGGGAAGTTCCTTAATGTTACCACGAGTGTTGTGCATAATTCGTCATCATTAACAAGATATAAGATATACGATACACCCTCCCAGATTCAGCATGAAGATGGCCCTAAAAAACCGAAACATATAGCTGAAAGCTGTAAATTCATAAATTATTTAATAAAGATTTGTGTTAGACTGTATTTTATTACATTGTTGAATTACAAGATATAAGTCATTGTCTGGCTTCTTCCGTCTTCATGGATACTTACCTCTCCATCTTTTCGTTTTTGACTGACCTTTCTAATAACGGATGGAATGCATTCACATTAAAGTGTGAAAGCGTGATGCTTCATTCTTATAAAATTGTGTTCTCACACGTGTGTATTACACAAAAATTTCGTTTCGTTTTTATGCATATGAATCTTCATTTATTTCTTCATATGCTTCATGGTCACTCAGAGCGCGACCAGCAACTGGTCTACAAATTTTCATTTCCGACGTAAATACGGCTGGGACTTAAATGTTTAAAATACAAAATTCTACAGTAAAACGCCCAAATTTGAACAAAACACTTATAACTAGGAACTTCTATTTTTGTGGAGAAAGTAACTTAGAGAAGACTTTCATGTCAATAACTTCAGTGCGAGAGCACGGCGTATTGCAAATACCATTACATTTAGGTAGAAATTGTAGGATTTATGACATGAGTAACACAAACAGTTACTACAATGGTTATGAGTTTCTTAACACAGCCCACATTTACCACACCTAATCTGGATTTGTGTGAACATAGCCCACAGTGACCATAACTAATGTGAGTTACTTTGGACATAACCTACAATTACCATACTTAATCTGGATATGTGTGAACGCAACCCACAGTAACCACAAATAATTTATTGTGTTCGAACATAGCCCATAGTTACCTAAATAATGTTAATTACTTTGGACATAGTCCACAGTTATAATCTGGATATGTGTGAACACAACCCACAGTTAACATAAATAATTTAGGTTTGTTTGAACATAGCTCATAATTACTAATCTGGTTATGTCTGAACATAATCCACATTTACCATACGATATTTTGAACATAGCCCATAACATAACAAATTTGAGTTTATTTTAATAACAGACTTCCTTATTATGTTATCAATTTACAGATATATTTATTTTAGAAGAAGTCGTACACAAATCAGAATAGAAGGTAACGTATGCTACACGTTTCGGCGTATTCAAACCGGACATGGAACCTATTTTACCTTGTTTTGTGGACTGTGTAAGACTACTTGGAAAAAGAAATATATCTGTCAATTTCAGTCTGTTTGAACACAGCCCACAGATAACGCACGTAGGTGTGTTTGAACGTAGCCCACAGTTAACATAACGCGTGTGAGTTCAGTTACCATAAAGCTTTTGAATTTCTTGAAATAAAATCCACAGTTACAATAAATAATCTGTGCTTGTTTGAACAAATCCAACACTGACCATGAAAAATCCGGGTCTGTGTCAACAAAACCCACAACTATCGTATCAAATTTAGCTTTCTTTAAACAAAGGCCAGAGTTATCACATCTAATCTGGATTTGTTTAAGGCTACCCCAGGCCAAATCTGAATTTGTTTGAATGAAGCGTGTGTACAACATAAATCTATCCTTCGCTGCGATGCAAACTGCACTGTCATATACTGTCAAAACTGTTATTACCGAAGTCAGGCAAAGCCTTCGTAATGCATATACCCTACAACAACAAAAGCGGTTATTCACATCTTCTGACCACAGTGTTTACATAACTAATTCATGCCAATGTTCCATAACATTCGGGCCATTTCTTGAGAGATTCTCAAGCAAAGGATATCTTCTTATCCACGCATTCAAGTCTCCAGTTCTATGTGCTTAGGACGTGGGGCACGTACATAGTCTTGAAGCAACAAGACAAGTAATTCTGCTTTCTGTATTCATCTCTCACTCGAAGTAAATTAAACAAATCGTGACGTAAGCAGATTTATCATACAAACGATGTTATTTCTACTCGCTGTTGAATCGCTTGTATTAATGCAGGTGTCCACATCTATCTAAGTACCATCACTTAAGTTAATAATGTACGAAAACTGTTAGCTTTAGACATGTTTAAACAAAAGAAACACCTTTATATGATCTAAAGTGAGTTCATAAGGTGCACGAAAACGATGGCGGATTATTTGTGAAAAACTGAGTACTGAGTATGGGTATTCTAAATATTTGTTTCCAGAACAGACGGAATCTTAAGGTTTATGTAATTTTGCGCCACGACCCGTGCTGTTCAGACAGCAGTCTTAAAAATGTGTACATTCTACATATATAGATGGTTATTACATTAAAAATTATCCAATATCTCTATATAGTTTTTTTTTCCTTTTTTAAAAAAAATTCTATCTGTAAATATGGAAGATGTTAAAGGCTTAACCTGTCTGCTGCGCAGTACGTATAAGTGGGCAGGAATGAAACCAGGCAGGCAACAGTTTCAAACCCAACCGCATCAGCATATTTTGTTTCTAAAGGACGAAATGTGCATTACGTACACCCACGTTAGGAATACAATTTTACTGGTTGTAAAAATACTATTAAGGACAAGAATGATTTGGGGCTACTTCAATTTGTCGAACTAGAAGGTGTTTTAATTCGTCTTGATTACGTGGTCTTAATTTCTTCTACGCATAATTGAGATATATATCAAGAATATTTACTGTTTTAGATACATAAATGTCTGCGGACGGTATAGCATACCTCAGACGTTAGAAGTCAGTAGTTATTAGGTATTACCAGCTAAAGTATTTTTTTTTTTAATTTTTATGGTGTTTTCACCTAATTATAAAACATTTGTATACAATTTGTCGACATATCTTCGACGTAACGTTAAAGTTTTAGTTACTGTATGGTAAGCTCCAAATTTCGTATGGACACACACACATTCCTATGCGGTTGTGTAATTTGAAAAGTTTTCCTCATACACAGGATACGACTAGCTATAAAAGGGTGCTTAAGAAAGAAGGAAAATATTTATATGGACCATACAGGCACCTTACACAATCATGCAGCCTTTTTTGTTTCGTTCATTGGAAATTAAATGTGGACCAAGAAAACGATTGCCATTCAAAATAAATTTACAATATCAAAAAAATAATAAGCACAGATAACACACGTAATTCTTTTATTTATTTATTTTGAAGCTAATTTCTGAAAATTCTTATTATTCCTATTATTTAGAAAAGCGATAAATTAATAATTTTCCAATTTATGATAATTTCATTTTGTATTCCAGAAAAACGTACATGTATTCACAATGAAAGTTACTGTACTGCAGCTATTGCTCTGTAAAATATCGTCAAATGAAACAGAGTATTGGATGTTTATATTTTTCCTCGTAAACAAAGACCTGCTTTTTATACACCCTATGAAGCGCCGACTACAGATTTCGAGAATCTTTTCTTCTGAGGTATTAAATGACCTATTCGGCTGGCTGAAGGGCAATAAGGGGAAATCCCAAAGCGTGTCAGAGGTCGCACAGACCTTCAGACTGCGTGCCTCCATCTAGCAAAGTTCTCATGGAAAAATGCCTCGCGGTCTGACAAGAACATCATTCTGGTTTTCGGCTGTACACCTGTTTCAACCCTCGCTCGACCAACCTGTTCGCCCTCATTCCTTTGCTCTAAGCTGGGTTCACAACCGGACGATTGATGTTTACAAACTTAACTATGGTGTTGTATCGGTACCGCTATTCTGCTTATTGAAATGTTTGCTTCAGTACGGGTCTCAATGACAAAAACTGAACCGCAGGATTAGAAAAAAATTAACCTCAAAATTTTGAAGTTCCCACCGCGGTGGTGGTGAAGATTCGTCTGGGACTTCAAGCCGTCCTAGCTGGTAAACAGTTACCGACGTTTCGAAGGATCCTAGTACTTTTTATTTAAGGTCAAGCAATACAAGAACGTTATTATTTTCCTCGAATTATTGACCCTGAAGATGGAGGCACTAAGATCGTGTACTTCTTAGGTAGAAGTAGTAAGACAGGGCAAGAACATCGTGGTTTGGCTGTTAAGTGGTTAAAGAAAGAGTAGATCGGTACCTCTACTCCTCTGTGAGCATTCATAGCACGGTCTAACTTTTATTTTTAAAAACCCAGCTGTTATTCTGATTTTCTATCAGAATGAATGTGGAGATAATAAGTAGAACTGTTGTGTAAGGTCCTGAACCAATAAAAAATTCCTCCTTTTTTAAAACACTCAAACTGTTGTTTATGTTTGCCGCAGGAGTGTGACCGACAATGCGCGGGTTGCTGATGGTTCTACCCGTGCTGCTCGCGACCCTCCTCCAGCCAGCGTGTTCCTCCCTCAGCCCCAAGTCTGCCAGTAGCAACAACCTCAAGGAGAACTCTGAAGTACTGGCGACTGTGGAGGCCAGTCTACTCTCACTGTTTGGGTTCAAGCGGAGGCCGCGTCCTGCTAAAGTAGTTGTGCCTGAAGCCATGTTGGAGCTGTACCGAAAGCAGACCGGGCACGAAGTGGACACATCGGCACTGCCACTACCTGGCAGACACACCCACACTGCTAACACTGTTCGCAGCTTTCATCATGTTGGTGAGTCTAGCCACTTTCATATCAGCTGCCTGATATCATAACGCTGCTGTCACAAGATTCCGCAGCATGTCTTTCGTAAAATTTTCAGTTTGAAAAAGACCTTTCAAAAAATTCTACAGAAAAATTCTATATAAACTGGCACAAATATTAAGACATTTCCTCTTCTTTTGATTAAAAGTAATAACATATAGTAAACCAACAAGCAAAACACACTGAGCCTCCGACATATTTCGGCTCTCAAATAACCATTTTCAAGGAGTCTGATCGTTGAGAGGAGCTACGTTCAATAAAATCTCGAACATAATCATGCTGACATACCGCAGAATTGTAGAGTGACGTGGATGCAAAAGTAGTTTAAAAATCCAATTATGTTGGCCAAAGTTCAATATTTGAAATACGTAGAGAGTCGAACCCGGTTAAAACGACATCGGTTTGTAAGACACATCGCCTAAAGTGTCAGATATTCTGTGGTACCAAGTTATTCCTCAGTGTTAACCATAGCATTACACTCCTCGGCTATAATACCGCTCGTTTATAACGATACAAAATATTCAGTCCGTTGCAAGACGCTGTAACAGAGTTCGACTCTTACTTACATAGGTAGTTACCTTTCATTAAAAATGTGCTATTTTTATTAGTGTTTACGGATTGTTTACCACAACACTATTTAAAAGTAATACGACAAAAAAAGAGAAATAGATATTGAAAAGTCTGTCTACACACTTCATTAGTTGGGAATTATTAGAGAATGTATGCTAGTTTCGTACAGAGCGGAGTAAAGATTGTCTCTAGCCCTCGACAGATGTAAGCTAGAACTGCTGAGCAGCTCGGAGCAGAGATATTGCACTTGGTTCTTTTGAGAGCCAAAACGCCTCGCAGCTTAGTATAGCACATAGGCCATTCGTGATTTTCCTGAGATATAGTTCATTTTGTTGATTTATTCATTAAATGTTTAAATAATAATTGCAGGGAAATACGCGACACCATTATTAAACCAATAATGTCTCGAAATGTCGCCCTAATTGGGTCATCATGTAAAAACATAAAACGTACTGTTAGGAATAGATAATTTACAGACGTAAAGTCACGTCACAAGTCGGGAATGAAAGGCAGGGCCATATGACAAAACACACACACACACACACACACACACCCACACACACACACACACACCCATATATATATATATAGTTACAAATAAGAAATTGGATGATGGGCCTATGTCTGTAAATATCTGGCAAATCTGTCGTCTCAGTATCATGAAAGTTCAAGATTTGATGTTTTGGCGGCTATAAATATTGTCTTCCACATTGCGTTGTTGGTAGTGTCCATGGAATTATACGCCAGACGTCTATAGTGTTAACCACGTGTCTTAGTTTGTACTAAGATTCTAACGTTCATAACTTCTAGGGTACGGGATCGATAATTGAGCAATCGTTAAATTTCCGAGAGGGGCTATAAATCGAGCTTTTCTTGCTAATGTCCAGACCGAATATGTGGTCAAACCACAATCCTATTCAGTTGGTACTGGGGGGCTCAAACTCATCTCTATTACCGAGAATAAGAAAGTGTGTAGCAATAACTTGACTCGCCATACTCAGTCATGGAGAATATACGGAATCTTTACCTTCATCCACTACTGTACTACATGGTTACTAATAAACAAAGTAATATTAAATAAAGTCTAACAAAACTTTAATTATCATTTTAAATAGTTTACAGCAATATATTTGAGAGTTATCACAACTCAAACTTTTTATAATATCCTTTCAATAATTCAACCTTTACGTAAATGATATCTCGTCCATTTTATGGCACGGTTTTATATATACTTCTTTATATTCAGTCTGATGATGTTTTAAGAGCCGAAACATGTTGCTGTAAATGAATTAAAATGATAGTCAATTAAAGTTGTGTTAGACTGTATTTGTTATTACTTTATTTATTGGATTATAACAAAACGGGGATGTATTGCCTAAAATAATGATTACTAGTTTCAATGGAATATTTTAAAAAGAGAAAAGGAAGAAATAAAGACACATTGCGTCGTACTTGTCGGAAATTCGCCGCATTCTAGCACCACTTAACCCCAATTTACATGTAATGTGTCACACCAGAGCCTAGTCTACGTACCAACTAGGCAGGACGAACGGTCTGACTGTGGTTATTTTCGTGAAATTTTGAAAGAGAAGAAACATGTATTTTACAGGGCGATGTACTGTTGGATTCTCAACACCACGGACACATAACTTGTAATGTTAACCTCATACTGCTTACACGTACTGTGAGTAGGTATTTTTAACAGAACAAAAAAGACCCCATAAAATATCGAGTTACACATTTACCACAACAAAAGTACGTAATTTAAGAATCAGTCACTTTTCAAAGCCTCTTGATACTGACTGCCTTTCTCAAATAGTGTTGAAGAGAGAGGTATGTGTTCATTAGTAAGGGTTGTCCAAATATTTGAAATATTTTCGTCCCCTAATATTAAGATGGTGCTGCCAAACACTATTATCTGGCCGAATTTTTGTTAGCAGCGTCACATAAATCCTATATATAACTGCAATGAACAGAGCCTCACTGCACAACTCAATATCCAATATACAGAAATTCTCATATTTCATCCAGTCGAAGGATTCATTGCCCTGTACATAATAGCTGAACAACGATCCAAAACCAGGGATTAATTAAATAGAGGTTCTTTTGTGTCAAAACACAACTATCTTATTTGTTACCTTTATTTAAGCTGACGACATGTTTCGGCCTTTGCACTGGGCCAGCTTCAGGTCACAAGGCATATAGCTGAGGAGACTATATAGTGTGAATCAGATATAAAATAATGTGAATCATAAAATAGGCTATATGTATCTAAAAGTCAACGAGATCCCTTTGTCGTTCAATTTCCCAATAGCATACATTAGTAGTCTAAAACCTGGAAACATAACATGGAAATACGGCATTGGTGGTTTAAAATAGAAACATATCATGGAACTGTAAC
>Ga0123357_10002763_pt1 | contig 19797 bp, 12 predicted proteins | sample TergutEmb28metaG_FD_89873 | JGI IMG/M metagenome (GOLD analysis project Ga0123357, IMG submission 89873) | Embiratermes neotenicus P4 segment gut microbial communities from Petit-Saut dam, French Guiana - Emb289 P4 | ecosystem: Host-associated > Arthropoda: Insects > Digestive system > Gut ...
ACATATAGGTAATAGATCAATTTGTAGAAAGATGAGTTGGTGGGAGGGGGGTGGGGAAGGGCAATTGCAGAAATGATACCAGTCTGTAATGTTTAGAGAAAAATGTAAAATTCTAGGTCAGATTTGAACCTCCTTGGGTTGGGATTGTCTGTATTGTTTTGAAAGTTGTTGATTGGACCACAGCTGCACAAATTCCTAATGCCAGGTCACATGGGTGACTTAATTTTGTATGTTGGCACATAATATTTGTGGTTCCTCAGTGTGGAACTTCCCTCATGTCACCCTTCTGGCACCTGGAATTTTAAGGTGGCCCCTAGATTTTTGGAAATTTGTGCACCCCTGGATTATACATGGCACTTGGTCAGTGCTCTGTCAACTGTTTCATAGTTATTTGAGCCTGGAATGCATGTTTGTGAGGTGGTACTTGTATCTTGAGTTTGATATCATTGATAGATTTTTCAGAAGTGTGTTAAAGATACTACTTAAAGGTAATATGTAGATGACAGTCTGTTCTTGAGTGGCCTATGGCATTATTTCTCAAATTGTGTGTCACAGGCTGCTAACTATTTTCACCCCTCTTTTAAATACAGGATGAGTCACAGGAACCTGACGAGTTTTAAAGCTCAATAAGTTGGTACCACTGCCAGTTAGACAGGATGTGGTCTCATCTGTTACTCGCGTAATGGACGCCATTTTGGTATGGAGCAGTGGACTGCTGCACACTGTGTGTTCATAGTTGAAACGTTTTTTAAAACCGCAACTTTGTTGTCACCACAGATTATTTCATTGGCATTTCCACATTCCACGTCATACAAGAGTTCCTAGCCGCAATACGATATATTTATGGATACAAAATTGCAAATCAACTGCGTCTACAGCAAAAAAGAGACCACCAGTTCCTGTGCATACAATGAGAACACTACCAAACATCAAGGCTGTGAGGCAGGCAATGTTTGGGAGTCCTCGTCGCTCGGCTAAAAAACGTGCTGCTGCCCTGCATTTGTCCCATAGTAGTGTATAAAGAATACTGCACAATGACTTGAACTTTCATCCTTAAAAAATGGTAGTGGCGCAACAGTTAAGTGATCTTGACAAAGAAAATCGCACGGTATTCTCTGAGAACTTTCTAAACATTCAGACATGTGATGAAGTGATTCTCATGAGTGACGAAGCACATTTTCATTCATTGGGCACAGTGAACAAACAAAATTTCTATTACTGGGCTGATTCTAATCCTCAGCAGCTTCATCTGTGTCCTGTTCACAGCCCACAGGTAACTGTGCGGTGCAGAGTAGCAAGCTTTGGGATCGTAGACCCTTATTTTTTTGAAGAGGGTCGATCAGCAGTTATAGTAACATCTGCTCAGTATGTGGAGATGTTAAGGAACTTTTTTGCTTTTGAATTACATCGTCATGGAGTTGGCCTCAGATCATTGTGGTTCCAGCAAGATGATGAAACAGCCCATACTGCCTGCACATACGTGAGGGTGGTGCGATAAATGTTTCCCTGGTTGTTTCAAGAGGAGGAGACATTTCATTGCCTGCACGTTCTCCTGACATTTGAGCATGTAATTACTTTCTTTAGGGTAACTCAAGTATCAAGTGTACCTTACAAAATCACGTGACATTTTTGAGCTTAAGAATACAGTAAAGGAGGAAATTAGAGCCATACCAGACAATATGGTTAGAGGAGCAGCGAGAACCTTGCATGACAGACTGGAACAGTGCAGGTGAGATGGTGGAAAACATCTGAGAGATGTTCTGTTCAAGAAGTAAAGTATGTGAGAGTAGTGATGTAGTGTAACTAAATGGCATTCTTTTTCCTGTTGTTCTATATAAAAAAATAAAAACTTAATTTGAATTTCAACTTTTTTATTTAATTTTGAAAACTGTCAGGTTCGTGACTCTTCCTGTCTGAAAAGTGTTGATTGATTGATTGATTGATTTGCATTTGGGTTCGAGCCCTTATGGTCCCAATGCACTTAGGCCTTAATTGATGGGTTCTTTGTGTACCATATCAGTGCAAGGGAACCCTGTTCCTTTACTAAAGTCCCAGGTATGAGAAGTGTTACTTTCATATTATGTTTGATGCTGAAAACATTTGTGTTTTTTTAGAGCTAAACACACTACAAAAAAATCCATTAGTCCAACTAGCACTGGACCAGATGGGTGGTGAATTCTCAAATATTTGAGATTATTAGATGATATCATTACTGACTTAAGTTCTTACTGGCAATTTTTTGCTACTGCTGTGGTACTTGGACTGCACAACTAATCAGAGGAGTATTTCATTTGGATATCTCCTTCATATGCTGGTTGAGAGTTATCAGACTCCTCTCCTGTGTTTTCTGGAGGCTTCATATCTAAAAACACTGATGGAGCAGGAGACAAGCGGTCAGGAAATGCCACAAGAGTTGATGTACGGATACTCTTGGCAGCCTTTTGGAACATGTCCCTTTGATATGTCTGTTTCATTGATGAAGCTAGTTTCTGGTAACAGCAAAATTTCTGGTCATGAGACTGCTCCCCTCAAGTGCCAGATTATCAGGATTTCTGAATTATCGGACTTTGGAGTAAAGGAATTTTGCTCTTTATCCGAATTTGTTTTATTTCTAAACACACATAAAAAGTGTAAAAATGTCATAGATGATACAAATAAGTAAACAGATCAGTAAATGACTGTGCTATATTACTATTGTAGTTCAGTCAGAAAAAGTGAAAGTGAAAACAAGTTCAGAATTAACTCCATGGTACAGAGTCCTGTATGAAAAATGTGTAGTTCCTAAGCTAGTCAAGAAATTCGAACACATTCTATTTAATCTGAAATTTAATTACAGTGTTTACAAGAGCCTCTCTGTTCCTATCCTGGCCTGTATGAACACAGTCCACAACTTCTCACCCTATTCCTTAAGATCCATTTCACTGTTATTCTCCCATCTATGTCTAGGCCTTCCAAGTGGTCTCTTTCCTGCATGTTTCTCCACATTGCATGCTGATCTCACCCTTGATTTGATTACCCTTATACTATTTGTTTAGAAGTACAAATCATGACACTCCTTGTTACACATTTGTCTCCATCCTCTTGTTACTTCCTCCAAGTTCAGAACCATTTTGTTTTGGCATATGTATGTATGTATGTATGTATGTGGCACAGTGAAGTTTATTCCATTCATAAGTACTTGATACTGGTCTGCAGCAATTTTTGAACATAGCTACCAGTTTTGTAATATCAATAGTGTGAGAAATACCGACCTACAGGACAGAGCATTCTCTTGTCAAAATGTTATATCCACTGTGATTGTTTTCATATGCTTTATAATCTACTCATTTATGCTTCATGTTCACGTGGATAGTATGTTTGGTGGTAAGGTACATTTCTACCTCAAAATCTTGACTGTCTTGATGTTATATGTGTATTTTCACTCAAACTAACTTACAGAGCACTTTTTTGTTCTGCTGATCAAGAGGTTCTGTGCTTTTAAAGAACTTCATATTCATTAGGGTCTTTCTGTGCCAAATTAGCACAACTTGCAGTCTGACATCTACTGATTTGCACAAGAATTTTTGAGTTACTGTGTATTGTGGATATTAGTAGCCATTCCAGTTTTGATGCCATAAGTGTTCTAGTTTTGAAATTGTAGTCAAGTTTCCAAAATGTAGGAATTTTTGGAAAGAGTTGTGATGTCATAATGCCTGTAGCTTAGCCCATTTTAGAACTAGATGGTTAAGTTAAATTGTCCTTTCCGGTGACATGCCTGAAAAGTTTATTGCTGAATTGCTATCAAAGCAAATTTTTATTTTTTTAAGATATTTTATGTAACATTTAATGTCCCAGTATTTCTACATATTTCAATTGGGAGACCACCTTGTGAACAGGAGTTATGAATGTGACATTCCTAACAAATTTACCCAAATATAAGATAGCCTACATATAAGATGACCAATCCCCCTACACAGTCTTCAGTTTCCTGGTAAACACCTATGCATAATGTAAAAAATATAACTACCTCCCCTTCCTCCCTCATTTTTCAGATGATTGAGTAAGAAAAAAATTCCTGTAATATATTTGGTTGTATATGATACATAGACAGACTCTCCACATTTCAAAAAGAATGTTAATATGGCTATGTAAGGCTGCTTACAAGTTCATCCTTTTACTGTGGAAATAAAGCTAATTGTTCAGTTGTTTACCATGCCCCTTCATTGGTTGATTTACCATTGGAGCTTATCATGGTCCGTGTGTATTAAGTATGCCACACTGTACTTCTTGGATCTGCTTGTGCTAGAACTGCTGTGTGATGAATGTGTAAAATGTCCGGGCATACAGGGTAAATGAAAGATGTTGGATCATGAAGATTAAGGAAAGTGATTTTCATGTCATATATGTTCTCATCTACAGACAGCACACATCCTAACAACCATAAAGAGTCATAGACACATGTTACAAAACCAGTAATGTCTTTCGAGCCAGATGATATCCTATACTGGCTTGACTGAGACAGGGTAGATTATGTTTTTGCTACTTAAATGCCATCCCTGAGTGGTACAAGCACTCATAGTTTCTGGATTCCCCCATGGAAAGTCTGTGTAGTATCACTTTCTTCTACTTTGTGTTTTTTTCCTGTTACAGTGACAGCACAAATGTTACAATAGAATATAATGGGTTTGAGCCCTTAAAGACCTGATGCACAAGGCCTTTTTATAAACAGGCCGATTGTGCCTCCTTGTTCTGTAACGTTTTCTCCCTAGGGAGGTGGAAAAAAAGCTTACCAAAGTCCTACAGCCTTACTAAAGGCCAGGATTAATCTTGGATGAGTTTTCCTGATGACCTTTGTGAGTCAAGCTTACTGGAGCCCAGAAAAAAAATCTCTTACTTGTGTCCAAGTAATTACAAGTCTCTTGCATGCAGATGCTTTCTTACAGTGTTGTGGTCAAACATAGGCCACAAACCCTCTGAGTTATAAATAACCGGAGAATTTATCAAATACAGGTTCCGGCCACATAAACATATTGTCCGAGCCGTCCTTTGCCAAGTGCTTGTAGGGTGCCCTTATGGAGCTTCTATAAAAAGAAGTGCTTCATTTCCAGAGCCTTCTGTTACATGCCTTTGAGAATTCGACATTCACGTGACCATGCATCATGATAAGTTGTTATAATAAAACCAACTAGATGCACTGATTTCTCAAATTTATTTTTGGAATAAAACTCTAAATGTATCGGACAGTTCCTCTGTCCATCATCAGGAGTTTTTTCACTGTACACAGCACTGATATGGTATGTGTCATACATATACCACTGCTGTGTGTACAGTGAAAAACTCATGATGGACAGAGGAACTGTCTGAAACATGTAGAGTTTTATTCCAAAAATAAATTTGAGAAATTAGTGCATCTAATTGGTTTTATTATAAGAATGCTTTTGAGAGTCCCCACTATAGGAGCCCTCCCTCAAGGTTTCCTTATCGGAGCCTCTGAAAAGAGAGGGAGATGCCCTGTTCTGAAAGCCTTCCTTGACGTGCCTCTTGGAGTTCCCTTCTCATCCAGGTTCCCCTTTGGAGCCCCGATATAGAGAGAGATGCTCTATTTCAAGAGCCTGTCTAGCGCTAACAGTGGAGAAGATGTACTGTGCCCAGTCAAAAGCTGCTTGAGAGCCGTAATATGGTCAAATAACCGTGTTGGAAAGTGGCTTGTGTTGCAAGACAAAATGTTATCATGGCCAATAAATGCCACTTTTTTAAAGTTATGTGTCCCGATGTGTGTCGTGCTATAAAGAATGAATAAACAAATGACCTTCGAACACGGCAAAATTCTTATAATATCTGTATAACGACATGTTTTGACCTCATGAGGTTATCATCATTCAAATATGTGCGATCCTCATTTCCAGCAAATGAAGTTGGTACATTCTTTTTAAAAATGTTCTAATGCTAGCCTGATGATGACCTTTCTAGGTCGAAACATGTAGCTATATTGATATTTTAAAAATTTTTTTGTGTTCAATGTTCACTTGTTAATTCATTCTTAAATGACACTTTGCTGGTACTCTGAAGTAATTCTGGTGTAATGTGAAGTTCAGGAACATTTTTCCACTTTTTATGTTGAGCTGCAAAACCATCAGTGAAATATTTTATTTTTATTGTGGCTGATTAATATTATCAGAAGGAAGGTCACTAAGTGTTGGTGGTGGTGTTTTGTTGTGGTTGCCATGTCACAGTCTTGCCATTGTTGTGATTGTTGTTTTGTTGTTGTTATAATTTGCAGTATTTTACCGCGTGAAATCTGCAAATCACACGTGCAGTGTAGTTTGTCGGATGTATGCCCTGAATGTAAATATTAAGTTTCATGAATTGTTTTAGTGGTAGCTTAAATTTCATTTGGCAAACTTAGACCAATTATTTGTAAGATCAATATGCTGCATTAAATTAGCCCTATTAGTTCTGTTTATTGTAGAACTTTGCTTGTTACTCTTTGCATTGTTTGAATGTAAATTTGTGATCCACATTCTTATCTCTCACATGAACTGTTTGTAACCCCACAAACTTTCTTACCAATTCACTGTTCTCCTGTATAGCAGTTGTGATATCACTCTTTGCTTCTGAAAGGTTCAAGAGAGTTTATGTTGTATCATTGCTCAATGGTTTCCCTGCTCCTGTAGTCAGCAGTTGTGAAGACTATTGCCAGAGAATGCTTGGAAGGTCATAAATTTTGTGCCTATGCATATACGTGTGTTTGTGCATGCTGTCTGTCCAGCAAACTGTGATCCATTTAATTTTGTGTCTTCCATTTGGGATAATGCAGGTGTTTGTATCAGTGTTTTGATGTGGGAACATGGGATTTTTGATGTGGCAAAGTTTAGTACTCTAATGCCGTTATCATTGCTTCTTTCATGTGAATTGTGTTCTGAATTGTTGGTTTTAAAATGTCTTTCTCTGCATAGTTTTGTGTTCCTGACAGCATTTTGTGGTGGTACTTAAATTGATCAGATACATTTTAGAAACTCTCCTTGGGTCCTTGTTTGTGGGATGCACATTCAGAGCAACAATATCACACCAACAACACCGTCTCCTTCGGAACATAGCCATTGTCGGCATTGTGGATTGCTATTGCATTAATTCATTTTGAACTGTAATGCATGGAGTGTTTTTATTTTGTTCTTGAGCGCCCCCAGCTGTCATGAAAGCATTACTGCATAAGAAGCCTTCATCCATCAGGAATGTAGAGTCTATTTATTCCCTGCCATTTGAAGTTTCTTGGTAGAAGGGTCACAGAGTGCTGGCCTGCTGCTTATAGGCGGACCTTGCAAATTCCAAACATATTTCTAAACATATAGTGAAGCTCTTACCTTGAAATGTGACCATTTGGAAATAGTGTTTCAGTTCTTGCAAGGAAAGTAGACTTTTTTTTTGTTTTGTTAGTTCCCTGAACATTGGTGTCAGGATTAATTGAACTTCATGGCTGGAATTTGTTTCTTTGAAATATACAGGGCATCAGATTTTAGTGCCGTTTTGCACACCAGACTCTGCCTTTAAGTTTATGTATAGGAACTGTGTGAACTGCATGGGGAATTTCATACTCCACTGTCTGTTAGTTTGTCACTTTGCATTCCTACTTAGTGTAACCAGTACCTCATGTAAGAGAAACACAAGTTTTTGTATCTTACTGTAGTCCAGCACCGAACCTGTCATTCACTAGTAATCTTTTATACAACTGTTGACGTGGATTTTGTTTACAAAACTTTCGGTGACATTTTTTCCATAATGTATACTGTACCAAATGTAGCAATTGAGCTCTTTTTATTAAACTTAATACATTTTACAAGTGCACTGAGGCCATATGAAATACATGAGTAATAGGAGATGACTAATAAGTAAGTGCATGTTGATACTGTAGTTTCTTGAGTTCACAGACATGATAAATCTACATGTCTATATTCCCCATGCCTGTTACATCTCCTTCCCAATCAGTTTTTTTATTTAGTCACTTCAGCAGTGTTAAGAAAAGTGTAGAAGTTGTGAAGTATTACTTAAATAAGCCCATTTTTGCATTCAAAGTTCATTTCTTTTCTTCCCCCAGAATGAGACTGAGCTTGAAAATTATATAGAACAATGGAGAGAATTACAGTATTTATGTCTTTTTTAGGTGCCCTTTTAAAGAGAAGACTGGTAGATATTCTGAATCAAACCAACATTTCCTGATTTGATAGTCATCATGAATATCAGTATTTATTGCAGTAGGTTTTTTTTTATGTTTAGGTCACCAGATTATAGCGCCAACCCCCCTCGACCCGGGATGTTACCAGCCGCAGAACATCCTTACAATGAGGGCAGTCACGGTAGTGGGGTTGGAGGCCCAAGAAAACTTCCTGCAGTGGGAACAGCAGCAGCTGTGACTGCAGGAAAGAGCCGGGTTGGGGCAACCAAGCCTGGTGGAGAAAGCAGTAGTGGTAAGAGTTTTGCGTGTACTGTTTGTGGGAAAGGGCTGGCGCGCAAAGACAAGCTTGTCATTCACATGCGCATCCATACTGGTGAGAAACCTTACGTGTGCGAGGTGTGCTCCAAAGCGTTTGCACGTCGTGATAAATTGGTTATCCACATGAACAAGATGAAACATCGCACACCATCAAACATAGCTCCACTTGGGAAGCGTGGTATAGTGGACCGTTCAGGAGAAGTCAAACCTGTGAAGACTGAAGAGAAAGAAGTAAACACCCATGTGCAAGCCCCACAGGCTACTGGTGTTACTTGGAGCTGTGAGCTCTGTGGCCGTGTTTTTGGCACTCGTGATGAATGGACTGCACATGCTAAAGGACATTTAGAAGAGAAAATGATGAGTTCAGTGCACCAACAGCAACCACCACTGCAGAATCCAAGCCAACTTGGTACTGGGTGCCCAAGTGGTATGGGTCCAGCACCCTATTTCCCCCCACATGTCCAGCCATATGCAGGCGAACGCCACTTCTGTCTTGTGTGCCGACAAGATTTTGGCAATAAGGCAGATTTCATGTTTCATGTGCGTAGTCATTTTGAAGGTAAACCACCAGATCTGGACCTCTTGGCGCGCAGTTGTGGAGGCCTTGTTGATAGTTCCGGCCTCTGCACATAGGCAGAAATAAAATTGGTTCTTCACTTTGGCAATGAATACTATGATAAAGTATGTTAGAACACAAGAATGTTGTCTTACAAATGTTATTGAGAATGTGTATGTTTGATATTTGGTACATATGAGACCATTATTGTATGTCTTACCAAGCTGTTAGTGTATTAAGGTTCTGTTCCCTTGGTGTGCCATGCTAGCTTTGGTATGGGTAAGGTCTGTAAACAATTTGAACCTCTTACTACACAGCTGTGGTTTTCTACCTCAGAGTTTTTGACAAACGTGAACACATAGGGAGAAGCAGTGATGGCACAGGCTTCAGTTCCTTTTGCTGCTAAATTTTTCTTTTACATGACCAGCCCTTTTCTGAATTTTAATCATGTGAGACCGAAGTGATCAAAGTGATGGTGCCGTTGACATAAATTATATGTCCATAATACAGAATGGGTTAAAATAAAATTGAGCCTGGCATACAAAGTTGCTTCATTAGCTGTTGCTGTTGCAGTTCATGCTTAATTACCTGGCACAGGTGTACAATACTGTGTAATTCATAGTAGTAAATTTGGCACAACAGAATCCCCCCCCAAATATGTCTAATTCGACCCTGTTGCAACGCGTGCTTGAACACAGCTGTATCCTGTTTTCTTCATATGTTCAGAGCTCTCTTTTCTATTTTGTTGCTCACAGGCTGAACATACGCATGCCCTGTATTCCGTCTAGTGTTGTCAGCCAGTATGGATATCCTGGTGGGTACTGTCTCCACACCCAAAGTGCAGTATGCCTAGTGGTTCTTAAAAATGTGTTTCGTCAGAGCTGTCCTCATATTGTCATTTCTGTCAGATTCAATGTATTCATATCTGCTTGGATTTCATATGGGAAATATAAAGACATGAATATGCATATTCCATTCCTTACCCTGTACTCGTATCACATTTCAAGGATGTTTTGAGGTGTGGCTGTTCATGGTAATCCCCCTAGCTTCACAGTAAAGTTATAATTCTTAGCTGGAATTTACATTCTGTCTTTGTAGTGCATCATTTCAGTGGTAATTGCCCAAATGGAACTGGTTGTCCCAGTAGTGTCAGATTTACTGTTGTGAATTATATATTAATATAAACAACCAAATTGGTCACAGTAGCCAAGGTTTAACTGAAATTTGTATCTGGATTGCAGTGTTTTCAGATGAGACGTCGTATGTTCAGTATAGAACACCCAATAGTGTGTTGGACTTTGTTTATTATTTCAGAATTGATGTATAACAGAACACATAATAACATAGAAACCCACTGTTTCTTCACCTCTCTCTACTGGAATGCAAGATGATCTTAATCTGACATGATCCCAATAGTAAAACATGTCTGCGAAGGGAAAAGTGTATATATCCAACTCCAAAACAACCCTACTAAGCAGATGCTGCTAAAAAAAATATTTCACTATATTACAGAATTAATTGCGTACAAGTAATGTATAAAACCTGTCAGATTATCTCCACCTTTACCAGTCAGAGTCATGGTCTCCAATGTCACAGCCAGTGCCTTCATCATCCTCACACTCACTTCTAACATTTCCAACCTCTTCACTGTCATTCCACAACATATCATCATCATTCACATCCACTGCATTGGATATACAGCACTTTTTAAAACTCTTCGCAATCATGTCTGGTGAGATGTGCTGCCATGTTTTGATGATTGGTGTCTTTATTTTTGTGGCTTGGGTCAAAGCATGGCCCGTCCAAACACTTGCTTACTATATGGCTGCTTTCGGTTGTCTTTCAACAGTTTGTTCACCAGAGTATCATAACATCTGGAGTTGTAAGGTCATCCCCCCGCCCAGGTTCACCACAAGGTCTGTAGTCATGGAACTACCAGTAACTGTGACTTTTATTTCTGGTGTTAAATGTCCCTTCAATGAAACTATCACCAGCATACCCCAGCTTTCTCAGGAGCATCCCTGGCCTCTGTTCCATGACACTTCCAAAATATCTGAGTAAATTCATTGGTTATCCAACCTTTAGGTTGGCATCTGACAGTGATTCCACTAGGCAGTTGCTCCTTAAGCATTGCTTTGTGATTCAGAATCATGTATAGTGGCAACTTGCTACCATCTGCATACCACCATGATGGTTACATCATTTGTTACCAGATGTTTTAATCACCATGTATTTTGCCCAGTATCATTAACACCATCATTTGAGGGCATACTGAAGTACACTGGTGTTTCATTGGTATTTCCAGTTTTGCTATGGGTATAATTGTTCGTTATTTGGAGTCCAGTCACATGTCACTGAAAAGCAGCAGGAATCTCCACAAAGTCTGGTGGGAATTTCTGGCACAGTGAAGTTCTTCTACAAAGAGAGAACATGTTCCTCTCCATTACACATGTTAACCCAAACTGGCCTTGAACTGAAGCCACATGATTTGTGATTTGGCAGGTTCCCATGCTTTATGTTTAATTGCTTGACATTTGATCACCCCTGCAGTTTTTTGTGTGGGTACACAAACTCAACAATTCACTGTTCTGTTGCTTGGAAATTCCCATTTCCAAGCAACACTGAAAGATTTTTGGGTGGTGTTCGTATTTATCAGCTTCTGCTTTTGTTGCCTCCACCCCCATATATTTGATTCCACAATACTGAACTTTGTTCCTGTATTGCAATTATTCATTTTCTTGTCATAGTTAATCACTGTTAGACTAAATGTGGTATCATAACTTTGCTTGATCCCATTTGGAACACAGCTTGGACTTGTAGCCTGCCATTTTAATCGAATATAAAAAGACAGCACTCGTGGATCAGAACTACTAATGCTACATAATGGTCTCTTCTTTCTTTTGTCTGCTGATGACAGTTTGGCAGTGCCAGCCTTGGTTTGGCTCGGCACAGTTCAGTTTGATGCTTTATATGTGAATTTAAGAAAACCCCACATGTTTAAGCACCAAGTTTAAGGAAAACCCCTTATTTTTTAATTTGGTTAAATACGATAGGTGCCATGGTGATTAAGGTATTTAACTCAGCATTAAGCAACCTGTTCATTTCCAGCAGAGAAAAAATTAAGGCCCTAATATTTGCACTTGGACTGCTGAAAATGTCTTGTTCATCCACCTTTCAGCCCCGACCTTGTGTTTAGCAATTTCCACATTTGTTGGTCATTGGTGAAGTACTTGAAAGGAAAGCACCTCAGACATGATGGTGAGATGAAAGCTGAAGCATGTAAGTGTGTGCAGACACAGCATCCATGTTTCTTCTCACTGAATTACAAGAATGGTGTACTTCTCTTGGTACAAGTGGTTGTTTGCTCTCTCTCTTGGTATAGTGTGGTTTCATTTATGTTTGCATTTCTGTAGAAGGAGAATTATTTATTGTGGTGACTCAGATTCTGGTTATGTGTGTAAAATATGGTTTGGAACCTTTGAATTTCTCATTTTTCATATTACAGTGTTCAGACTGTAATGAATATGGTGTTCTGCTATTTCATATTTTAAATCCTTTATTTACTGCTAAGATTTAAAAATCTTGCTGGTTTCTCTTTATTAATTATATTTTTATACTGTAATATTAAAAGAGTGCAATGTGAAATTGAAGTTAGTTTAATTATAATAGTACAGTTTTTTAATTAGAACATTTGGTACTGAAGTGACATTGTAACTAGTTAGTAATCAGTGATCATTATGTGGATTGTGTTTTATGCAGATTTAGTTTTCAGAGTTTCAAAGATATGCCTCATTGTGTTCAGTATTTTTCCTTTATTTTGTGCTGAATTTTTATGCATTCATTGTTTAAACTGTGTTAAATGAGTCGGTGATGGATAAGACATATGTCTTCCATCTGAATGGAAAGTAGATGTAAGTTAAGTGATTAACCCTTTGGCACCAGACGTATATTTCTGATGCACAGTGTGATTCTCAAAATGCCGATATATAATTATGGCTGCTTGTATGCAACCTCATTTTTAAGCATGGGTCTGCTGCAGATCACACTGGACATTTAGTTCCAGCTCCAAAGGGTTTGGAACTACACAATGAAGACTGGAGTCGAGATACAATGCCACATGTTTTAACCTGCAACCCTAAGGTGGAGGAGAGTGATTAGCTTCATGCCTTGACTGCTGTATGCCCAGGGAAGTTCTGTAGTACCTGTTGTAATGAAGGTTGATTTAGCCCCAGAGATTGTGTGGATGTGGTTGTGCAGAGAATTCTTGAGCAAATTTTAATTCTGGTGTGTATTAATCCAGTATGAACTGGAATTTCCATGCTACAGTGCAGATCACATTAAGTAAGATTTGAGGTTCTTGTTATAGCAATTATGAAGAGTGCTGCCTTCTGACATCTGATGCTGTGCAGTTGGTGGATAGGTAACAACATTCTACAGGGACCTGCTGCCTCCATCTTCAGCGTATAAAATGCAGGCAGCAGGTTATTTTGAAACAAAATTGCGTTTTGGGGGACAGTAATTTCCGAAGTCACTGCTTTGGGAATCGTGAATGTCACAAGGTGGGATACAGTTAATGTATATGTGAGATTTGGGAAATAAAAGCATATGAAATTTTATGGTGAAACTGCTAGAAATGCAGCCACTCAGAGGTCCACATATGAGGTGGGAGGATGATAGGTCTTATTGAAATACAGTATATTGTGAGGTTGTGAACTTGAGAGTGGAGTTGCTGAGATCCATGTTCAAGTTGCATGATTTGAGGCTTCTGCCACAGTGTAAATGAGATGTTTGTCTTCTAGGATGTTATGCATTCTGTATTGGATCACATGTTCACATTGTTGGCAAACTTATATGTTTAGGTTTTATAGTGAGAATTAGTATCTCCCTCCAGAATTTGGTGTTCCATCTTTCAAAGTAAAAAATCTGGCAGTCATAATGAATTCCTCATGTTTGAAATTGAGACATTGTTCCTCACAATTCTATTGCTTTAATAAGTGCACCAATGATTCATAAGATCCTTCCACCTTCTTTGTCAGGGAAATTTAATAAGCCATATGTGGAGGAGATAGGTAGATAAAAGAACTGGATAAATCAGGCTGGCTGGCTGGCTGAGTGGGAGGTAAGGTAGACGTGAGATTGCGGAGAGACTAAATGCAAATGTAAGGGGGCAATTTCTTTGTGGTGTGAACAGGAGAGCAGGGAAGGGAACAGTATGGGAAAGTGAAATGAGAGGTATGGTAAAATGGGGAGGGGTCAGAAGAAGAAACAAGAAGTCCTTGTAAGGTCAGCACTGTTTTGGCATAAAATGGCAGTATTACCAGTCCTAGCAAATAAGGCTGAGAATCCAGTATTCAAGTCTGTAGAGGAGGCTTTGTACAGTCTGTTGGAGAGTAGTGAAGAGGTTTCCATGACTGGTTCAGGCACAAGCCATATACCTGATCATATTGTAGGCTGGAGCTTAGTCTAGTGGCCTCCCTGGTTGTGTTTTATTTAAACATCACTTTACATTATATTTTGTTTTTTGTTTGGGTTGTACAGCAGTGTGTTTATTTTTGACCTTTCAAGTGAAGTTGAGAAATGAGATGCAATTTGAACATTGTGAAATTTAGTAAGGGCTAGAAAGTTACATTTTACAGGAATATTGCTGATGTAATTTGTATTTTTACATCATTCTTGATTTATTCACTTTAGTTTTTAGCATATCATGACATAGTTGTTATGTTTTGTGACGTGCATTTTATTCTGTGTTTATGCGCACAGTTTTGAATCTGTATTTGATGGTGCCATTAAATTTGGTTGCTTAAAGTAGTATTGTTTAAAAATGTATTTGTGTATTGACTGAAGTACAAGCTTTGAACATGATGTTCCTAAGTGTAAATAGTATTGGAAATGCTGCGTATTACTGACATAGTTCTGTAGGTTAAAAAGAAACTTGTAATAGAACAAGACAATTTCAGATGGATCCTCTCAGAACAGATTACCTTATTCTAAGGAATTGTATCAGTATGTCATTTATTCTTCACGAATTTATTTTAATGACTTTTGTGATGTGTTTTGAAACAAAGATTGTGGTCTGTACTTAATATACAATTCAGCATAATGCGTGCATAACAGCTGCTAGTGTTGGCACATTGTAATTAAATTTTGGTTTAAGTTGTTGTAATGTGTAATATAAGTTTTAGTGTGACAGAACCTGTTATGTGTGACAGTGATCTTATGAAGGCTATGCCAATTGTACCAATTTTCAGATGACTAGTTACTTGCCACTATGATCATTATGCTTACATGTGAGGAACTGTTTTTTGTAGTTGCTGTACCAATGCAAATGCTTTGACTTTCGTTTTTATTGCTACCTTTAAATAACACTTAATGCCCCAAGTTATGCATGGTCCATTGATGAACATTTCCGTTACATCCACATGTGAGCATGAACATTAGATGTACAAATGCCCAAGTGTCTGCTCCATATTTGAACCTCTTAATCTCATCCTTTGCCATTCAGCTGCTTAAAAACTTGGTCCATGTGTTGTAGAACAAAATTTTAGGTACAGAGGGTAAATATATGAGGATTTTTAAGTATTATTTTTGTAGCTGGTTAACCTTTTGGCGCCGGAATTATTTTTTTAATTTTAGCACACCCTGTATATAAAATGTGAATAATACAGGAACAAAATATGCTAGATTTATGAAACTAACTGCATTTTGAAGAGGAAAAAACGGAGAGTATATAACATGTTTAAAATATTCAGTACCTGTATTTGTTGAATAAATATATAAAATGCAACGTTTAGAGGTTAGTGGTATGGTGCAACCACTATAGTCGTCGTTAGGCGTCATAGGGTTAAGTTACTGTGCTGCTAGCAGTGTTAAACGTCACTGTTAAGTAGTCCAAATTTTTTTGTATTTTCCAGAATATAAGACACTGTTCTCCTAATTTATCATCCAAAAATGAGGGGAGGGGGCATTGCCTTATTGGACACAACGTCAAGTGTATATGTGTTTGTAGGTATTTTCAAAAAAATTGAAGTTGTGAAGGGAAAGGGGAGATGACAGAGAGTGGGGGGGTCATAGTCAGTACATTTATTATTGCTCTAAGGGAAACATATATGTTTACTGCTATGAAGGTTCCTAGGCAGCTCCTACTCATTCTTAAGTAAACTTAGGGTGGAGGCAATGTGACTCGTTGGAAGTGAAGAAGTTAGTGTAATCGGATGTGGACTTTTTGGAATATGCGAGAGAGGAAAGAAGTTGAGTATTTGAGCAGAATTGTGTGTTTGAAGGTTAGCATTATGATGACATAATGACATTTTGGTAATGTTGGGAGGGCTGCCTATGGGCAGGAATTTTGAACTTTGGGAGGGCTGCACAAGAAGCTTGCAGTTTAACCTGGATTTTGGGTACTTTACTTGGCATTTTCTGTTGGGGCTTGTAAGGCAAAACCTGTTTTCTCTTTTAAAACGTTTATGATGAAGTGAAGGCTTACGTATGTATGTCATGGATCTTCATCCATTGTGTAAAAAGTCTGTTCCATTTTTTAATGAGGAGAGACTTGTAGGTGAAATTTGCACTGAAGTAAAGGTTTCTTGTTTAAATGGGACGTCAAATTGAGTGGCATTAGTGTGAACACTGGTAAGGTGTTTTGTACCTACATCTGTGTCTCTTACACAACAGCTACCTTCTAAGCACTGAATATTTATCAACTGAGGGTAGGCGTGGTATATACTGGAGATCTTGTCCATTCTTCTTCTTTGTCTTAACTATGTGAACCTGGTTATTAGTGCTTGCATGATTTTTTTATGATCCCACGGTGGTCCAAGTGGACCTTTCAGGTCTTGTCACAACTGACTGACTGTGTGATGGTCATCGTATATTCAGGTACATATGATATTTAAAACCTTTTTCTTACCTTCAAGTGAATATATCTTCTGCTACTCTGAATAAGAATGGGTTGGCTTCTTCCAGAATATTTGTACCAGTCTGCAAGAACTGCTTGGCCTTGCTTCTCCAGACTGCTTTGTATCAGGTATTTGGTTTTTTTTCTGCAGTGTGGATTATCTCACTTGACCAGCTCATCCTCCAAATTTGTACTTTTCACCAACCCATCTTGTTACTATATAATCACAGTTTATTTTGAGAACAGAATGTAGCCAGTAACCTCACGACATATGTCTAATGTGAGCTGTTGACTTCTGTAGATGGGACACCTGCTTCCAGTGACTACACTTACTGTACAGAGAAAGAAAACAAACTTGAGATGGAGATTGCCATGGTTCTTTATGGATGTGACACCATGTGGTTTATTAGGTAATTTCCAATGTTTCGAAGGAAACTGGTGCCTCTCTGTTCAAGAGTAGAACTCTGTGGATGAAGAATATATGCCATCTGGCAGTTTCCCACATGATCATAACCAAGAAGGCCATTGTGTGTGTTCCCTTTGTTGTGTGTAATCTTATATCGCAAAGAAAAGGCATTGAAGTAATCACATAATTGTACAAGAGAGTGTCAAAGCATTAGCTTTGGATTTTTCCTTTTGTTTTTAGCAATACATATACTTAGTTTTTCAGATAATAGATTTTTTACGTTTTTTTTATATACAGTTTTGTGTTTAATGCTGCTCTGTCAAAACTACATGTAAGTGTTACAAAATAACAGTACAGTAGTTTCAGGGTCGAGTACAAAATAATATCAGTGTCATAGTGAATACCTGATTCTTTATCAAGGTCTGAAAAGAAGTCCAGTGGATGGTGGGGAAGATGGCATTACAATTTATTGGACATCTGCTTCATATGGAGTGTACCGGGGTCTTAGCACTACTTGTGATGTAGCTTCTTATGACAAAACCAACGAGATGCACTAATTTCTCAAATTTATTTTTGGAATGGAACAGACAGTCTCTCTGTCCATCATCAGGAGTCCAACATTGTACACACAGCAACAGGTGTATGTCATACAGGTTTTTGCTGACTGTTTGCTAGCAGTGTGCTGCTTGCTTGCTGTGTGTACAGTGCTAGACTTCCGATGATGGAGAGGGAGACTGTCCAAAACATATAGAGTTCCATTCCAAAAATAAATTTGAGAAATTAGTGCATCTCGTTGGTTTTGTTATAAGAATATATCACGATGCACGGTTCTCTGAATGTCAAATTCTGACATAGCTTTTGTTGTCTCGATGTCTGTTTACCAATGTGCTAATTTCCCAGGGCTGTGTGCATCTTCTCAGGGTCATTGTAATTGCTGGGTTCATACGGTTCTGTGTCTGCATTTGTAGCTGAAGTAACCGTAGACAACAAGACAATACGTGGTTTCTGGTTGTATTGTGATATTGATTTTTCTGAATCAGTACAGAAATTGCACAGTGTCTGCAAGTCACATTTTGTAGTTGGTTAAGTTACTGACCATACTGCACTGAACTGATGAACTGAACTCGTGTGATTAGATTACACTCCAGTGTCAGTCTAATAACTTTAAATTTGTGCTAATGCATGGAACAGTCAGTTGGTACATGCCATAGATATGTTTTTGGCATCTTACCAGACTGTGGTTCAAGTTTGTTCCCAGACATTGTATGTAATTTCACTGTCATACTAACTTGGGTAGGGTCCTCAGGATAAACTGATACCTATTTCAGAAAGATTATTGTGACCAGTTTCATTATATAAAAAATATAATTGTGTATAATTTTGTTCCAACTGAATGTTTTGTGTTTTGTTATGCAGGGCTCCTGCTGTAATTTTTTCTAGCCCTAGTGGCTGGTCCATCCTATGATTGTACTTGTTGCTAGCAAAGGTTTTGTGATCATTTGTTGGGGGGAGGGGGGGATGGCCAGCCCATGGGCTTCTTTCTCTGGCCTCATTGTAACTGCAGGTAACATAAGGATTATGCAGCCAGTAACATATAGGTGTATGAAAGATTGTTTTTAGTATGCAGAAATTGACAAATATGTATGCTGATAACAGCATGCAGCTATAAATACACCACTTTTGAAAGGGATTATAATATTTGAATTTGACTGGCATGTTCAAAATCTTGGAAATGCAGCCTACTGAAACATTTTCTTGTTTATGGTCTTTGTGTATTATGTTATCAGATGGTACTTTGTTGTATCAGAATATCGTAGTTCTTTATTTCAAGGCATTTGTGTATTTGTCAGAAATGAAGGTTTGTATTATGTGTACACAGAGGTTTGCAGTTTAGTCCTTGTAGGATGTTCTTCACTTACAATTTTACTGTATTGTTTAGTTGTCTCGCGGAGAAATTGACCTTAAAACACCAGAGAATCAATTTATTGCATCATGACACTGATATTTAAGAGTTTTCATAGTACAAATTTGTTTGCATTAGTGCAACTTAATCAGAGTTGCCGTGGCTTCCATATCTAGTCTTTCTTTATTGATAGTGTCACAGCTTCATTATTGAGTTGCATAAACTTTAGCATTGTTAAAGTTCTGTTGCAGAATATACACGAGGGTAAGTCAATAAGTATCCGCACAGGTGTTATAATTTTTTATGGGTTGGCAGTACTGCTTTCTGCGCCAGCATGCTAACAGATAGCACTTTGTCTCCGCTTGTGGAAAGTTTCAGCATCATCATCACAGTTTAGCTATGTGCTGTGACACAATTGAAATGGCTGTGCCACTCTCTGTGTGCACGAAGGAAGAACAGTGTGGCGTGATACGTTTTTGTGGTCTGAATGTGTAACAGGAGCTGAAATCCATCGAAGACTATCAGCTCAATATGGGGACAGAGCTTTACCACGGCGAAGTGTATACGAATG
>Ga0123357_10002764_pt1 | contig 19788 bp, 11 predicted proteins | sample TergutEmb28metaG_FD_89873 | JGI IMG/M metagenome (GOLD analysis project Ga0123357, IMG submission 89873) | Embiratermes neotenicus P4 segment gut microbial communities from Petit-Saut dam, French Guiana - Emb289 P4 | ecosystem: Host-associated > Arthropoda: Insects > Digestive system > Gut ...
GTAATTTTATAACATTTTATATTGTTTTAACGAATGTATAATAAAATTAAGTGCAATAAGCTGGCTAATTGGTATAATTAATTACTATTGCACGGCTAAATAATGAAAATAAGGGTGGTAGTGTTCCAAACACCAATTTCAAAATACTACCAATGTTATAATTGAGACATAATTTTTTTAAATTAATACAATCAAATTTCACTACACAGTTCAGTATTCTGACATGAATTTATGAATGACATAAAGCAGTGTACCAACTTCCTTAATGGGCAGCCCAAATCCACAAATTTTATGAACAAAGGTGTGTTCAGTATGTTCCATTCTCCTCCTCAACAGTTTACAGTATTTTCTTGTGCAATCCACTGTCTGCTCTTAGCAAACACCATTGCTCACTGTAGTCTCTACGACAGATGAGCACATGTTTCCCAAACAAAACATAAAATTCAGCAAATGATTGAGTTCAGCAATGTGTGGTCCAGTGTTACAGTGTCTCCTGTCTCAGCCAACAGTGAGCCACAGAAGTTGCAGACTTCTCATGAACAGAAAAGCAGACAGAATTTTTTCAAATATGCACTCAAGTGGAAATGTCTAAAGATCCTCATATCTGGCTGGATCTACCCATACTGCACATTTAAATTCATGGAAACTGTCCAGAAAACATACTACTGCAATATATGCACAATACAAACAGTTTCAACCAATGTTCTTCCCAATTACAGCAGCAATGCTCATGTAGTCACACAGAACAAATCAAACAAAAGCTGCATAACATTTCAACCAATCTATCAAGCCTCAAGAACACATACCAATTTTGATTTAAAGGTCCTTATTTTACTGCCAATATTTGTATAATAATTATCAATATTTTAACACTGCATCATGTATTTTTATGAAATTAATTGGCATTTTCAATAATTTAGTTCTACTTCCTTGCCACTGAAAATGATAGTGTACATTTAATTGTCTCAGATGATATCAATGTATACACTAGTAATTAACATTCCTTGTTACAAAACTTTGCAGCCTAACTATTTCCGAATACAAGCAAATCTAATCAAAACATTCCTCACAATCAATTTTTTAGAATCACAGGTTTCATCTTCACAATAAATTAACCTATTAACCCATTTCTGTGAAGATACGGTACACAGTGATCAGTGGCAATCACCACACTCAGCACTACTAAACAACAGTGATGTATCAAAACCTCTGTTTTTAGAGCTTACAGGGTTATGTGGGACCCTGTTTGTTTCACGTCTGACAGGTCAATCTCATCACATAATAAATGCCATGCAGTAATGACCAAAAACAGGTCAGATAAAATGAAAAGTTTTGTGTCTTGAAACTTTTGCAGTGACAAAATGCAATGGAAAAAATTTGCTTTGGTTGACTGTCGAGTTTCATGGCAACTAACAAAGCACAATAAAATAAATACAGAGCATAAAGCCCCATTTTAGATACAATCAAACATTAATGAGCTAAAGTAGCACAAATTCTTCATGAAAAAAATGAGGAAGAAACAGTTCGGACACAGAATCTGGAAGTAAGTTAATCACCAAAAGTACACAAAGCACACCACTCTGCAACTGTTATTGAGAGGGAAAATATAAATTATTAACAATGTGTAAAATTAAAGCTGTTCTGTACGTGCCATGAAGGCATATGGAGCAGTAGCAAAGGCACCTGTCAATGAATTCTAACCTCTGCAGCAGCAACTTCATACCCCAGCTGCTTTATCCTGGTTCCCATTGAATAGCGGCTGGGTAGGTTCCATAGCTAGCTTGGACACTTTGGAGATGAGAAAATCTCATACTCCTGCTAGGAATTGAACACAGTTCCCTGTCATCCAGCCCATAGCCCCATAACTGTAATAACTGTGCTATCCTGGCTCCCACTTGCAACGTGAATTGAAGCCAAAATTGTAATTTCAAAGATCTGGGTCTTCTGGGATGTTCCTCAAAACTTCTTATCATCCTCTTTCTTGAGTAATGATTTGTTAACTACGTTTATCTCAATTGTAACGTTTGTGTGGCTTGTGATGAACTAAAATAACAGGGCAATTGTAAATAGGAAATTCTAAATAATGTGATAAGAAGCAAACATACATGGTTTTAAGGTATTATCACAGAATCTGCCCCATGCCACTGTCAACTGAGGAACAATCAAGTCATATATACATATGTTGGTATTACCAGTATTCACTAGCAATCTTCAATACTGCCATTGTCAAAATAAAATTGGAGGAGAAAGGAGCATTATCAGCACAAAGGCAAACGAACAAGTGAATCCAAACATAGCATTCAGAATATGAATTCGTTTAGAAAGATGTCACAGCAGAGACAAAAATAAACACTAATATAACACAATATCAATGCAAAGACAAAATGAACACTGACATGATACAGTATCAGAACTTTGTATAACACCTGGAGTGTAACCCATGGCTAATTGCAATGTTGGTCCTATAGCAGTAAAATTTCAATGGCCCCACAAAAAACTTGATACCATCCATCAAGCCAAATCAAACTGTATTTCTATACTATTTACTTACACTCTCTTAACTGCACTGGACATGCTGTGTCACATGAAATGATGACTATACAGTACTTCTTAACTGCATACAACACACACAAGGATCATGTTCTGCTACTAAAACCAAGCCAAAAGCTTCCTTTAATACATAAGGGCAGGCACCAAGTGACCCATGCACTTTGGCCATAATCGATCTTTCATGCAAACAGAAAGCCTCCTTTGAACATAGAGTTGCAAATGTTGTGTGCAAGATATGGCAAGGTACAAACTGACATAACTATTCAGGATGAACCGCTTACAATGCAACAAACTTTGTACCGCTTACATTAACTGCATTTCATTAAAACTCACCCCACATATTGCAAACAGGAACATAATGGAGAAGCAGTTGTGACTTCATTCAAATTATTCTCTCCATCACACAAAATGACTCAGCAGAGCCATGATACTTCTCAGTCAAGGTTCTGGTGCCTTGGCGAAATTCAAACCACATAACTCGTGAAAACAAACCAGCTAATCTGTTTGGACTGCCCTGCTGTTCGCGATAATTTCGTATCATAACAAATTAACCTGCATATGGAGAGATAGACATTTTACAGAAAGCTCTTCAGAACCTCTTACAAACTCCCAGAACCCTAGCTCAGAAGTCCGCTTTAATAATGATCACTGAGGGTAAATAAATGTCAGCCATGTTATGGCTATTGCAGGCCTAAAACTGCAGTCATAAATACTATGTTAAGAGTCAGTCAAACCAGTTCACTGACAAAAATACAGGTGTTTGTACTGACTCTTTCTCCCCCTAGCCTTTATTGTTATTGTGTCTCTTGTCATTACTACATTGTGTATATATGTTCATATCCATGTTATATATAAGATATTTTCATACTACAAACTAACAATGTGCATATATATGTATTTTTCATCACAAATCAGACTATACTGTAAAATAAAATAAATTTTCAATTTATTTATGTAGTTGACCCATGCCTGATAAAAACGACAATTCCCTATATCTCAAAAAGTAAGCAGCGCAGATAACAGCATGCAGACATCTGGACTTCTACTTTAACTGCATAGGAATTTCAGTGATTTCAATGATGCACTGTTTTACATGACGCAGGGAAAAAAAAGGAGCTTCCATTCAATAGACATAGGAATTTAACTATCAAGCTAGATGCAGCAAACCCCTTTGAGAAGCTTATAATTGATCAAATGATGATTGCTTTTTTGGATTTTACACCATGTAGCAAAGGTTCACTTTGACATTTTGAAGAAATGTACTGCCTCCCCTCTTCAGGTGGATGCTGCAGCAACAGAGAGGTAGGAATGTGTCAGTTATATAGTGGCAAATCAGAGCTATGACCATCATGGAAAAAGTGTCACATAAGGTAATAGCTGCTCAGCTAGTTACAAAATTACCCTCATTTCATTGAAATTAAAGGCTCATTACCCTGTTCCCATGAGCCTGCCACTAGTCCCTTTCCCCAGCCAGATAAACTTCAATCCACACCCTCTTATCCCATTAATATAATACTCATTTTAATATTATCATCCAATATATGTCTGTCTGTCAAGTGGTCTCTTCCCTTCTAGTGTTCCTATCAGAACTGTATGCAATTCTATTCTCTTCCAAGACTGCCACAGGTCCTTCCTATCTCAACCTCCTTCACTGAGCAGCCTAATAGAACCTGGTGAGGAGTACACAATGCGAAGATCCTCACTATGCCATTTTCTCCAACCTCCTGGAATTTGACCAGCACCTCTTTGTTTATACTTCTTCAGCTTTTAACAGAAATCACAATCTCAGAGGCACTTGGCTGTGGTATTAATGGCTAAGCTGTATGTACATCTTTCAATGTGCCTAACCTCATTTACTCCAGCACATTTAACAAACGACAGGTGTCACTTTTCCAACTATTCAAAATACTCTGGGAATCTCTTCCATTACCAAGTTACTTATGGAATGGCAACCTTTTTAAATTCATTTATGCCTCAACAAGTCTCTACTATTATTTATCATCCTCATCATCTTCATCATCCTTATTCTCACCTTTATGTAGGATATTTACAATTATATACCTGAAACAAACCATGTTTCTAGGGTATACAGGGTTGCAGCTGTTCTGTGTTTACAATTCATGTTACATGTAATGTTATTTTGCTGTGAAATATGTATTGTACTTTTCCATTAGCACTTTCCATAGTATGTGCACAGGGTAGCTCATTCGGTATAGCAACTGACTACAGGCTGGACAGTCCGGGATCAAATCCCAGTGGGGACGAGATTTTCCACTCGTCCAGACCAGCCCTGGGGCCTACCCGGCCTCCTGTACAATGGGTACCAGGTCTTTGCCGGGGGGTAAAGTGTGGCCGGGGCGTGCTGCTGACTGTTCACCCCCTTCTGGTGCCATGGTCATGAAAGAGTAGAACTATACCCCTACCTACCTTCTGGGCCACACCGGGCCTGTAAGGGGAACACTTTACCTTTTACCGTACTTTCCGTAGTATGTGTACAGTGCCCAATATGGCTGTTTTTTGTAGTTCCTTAATTTTGTGCTTTCCTGGTATGTTGCTCAGATATTGTCTATGCGATTTTGAAATGGTTCCAGGCACCCCTATTATTATCAGTATCACTTTATTGTTATTATTATTATTTGTCGTCATCTTTGTTGCTGTTGTTTCAAGTTCATTAATTTTAATCTTAATTTATAAACAAATTCACAATGACGTTCATACATACATACATGCCAAAGAACTACATCACATATGTGGGTGGGGTCATCATTTTCTTCAAGGCCTTTTACATTCTACACATGTTTGGCAAAAAGTACTGGTTTACTGGACACTGAAATGTTCACTATACAACTAACCAAAACAATGGAATGGGAAACCAAAACTGATATATTATTACAACCTTTAAAACCCGATAAAATGTTAAAGATTTCTTAGATTCACACACTTCATAAACCCAGTATCCTGTGTTCTCATGTAATCAAGACATGTGTTATATCAAACTGGGATATGTACTAATAAATAATTAACAATATAGTAGATCCAAATGTGTGAAGTTTTTAACATTTCACATCATGGTTGATTCCCAGGTATGACATTATAATTCTCAATAAAATGGTATTTTTGTTCCAAACATACACTGAATGGACAGAGGCACTGAAGACAGTGATTACTGCGTCAGTAGAGCATCAAAACGCACGTATCATGTAGTTTCATAACACAGATATGTGTATAAAGGTTGTTTGAAACTTGTTAACAAATTACTGAAAAATCAACAAACCGTACAATATGCAGAACTTAAAAAATTCACTAATTTTACCCCCCAGATCTTCCTTCTTCTTATTCCTGAAATGACTGCAAATTTCAGGTCTTACATTATGACACTATTTCATTTGTATGTCTCAGATCCTGAAACCATTGCAATTTTTCTTGTATCCTTGGATCTTAAAATTCTGAACACATTTTGTCAAAACATGGTTTGTGCTCCTTCAGTTCATAAAAATCCTGAATTTTTGCAGCTGGAATCATTATGAATCATTATATTCTCCTTAATACTGCCCAAAGTCCCACTAATGTTTGCACTGTCATCAATGTTCTGTAGATTTTGATTTTATATAGTTACATACATACTGTTTAGCTCTTTCAAATTGATTCTCTCCATATCAAGCTATTATACTCCCGCTCTACAATTTTCTTTGGCCTTCTGTTACCTCCTTTCAATCATGAATGCTAAGTGTGTCACAGACCTACAGAAGATTGGTTCCAATTAATGAAAGTATGAATACATCAACAAAAAGGGTCAAGACTGCTGTATTTCAGATATTCTTATAAGCAACTGTAATGTGTGAAACTTCTGCATTTCCTCGGATTCTCCCTAATAAATCTTAATTTATTTACAATATTGTATGCCATACGGCTCTGGTGGTCTAGGGGTAGCGTGCTGGCTTTAGTACCCAAGTTTGCAGGTTCAAACCCGGCCGAAGCTGTCAGACTTTTAGGGCAAAAAAATCCTCAGCACGCCTTCCTTCGGGGGGGAAGTAAAGCCGTCAGTCCCATGTTGTAGATTTGCGGCATGTAAAAGATCCCTAAATTTATGTGGAAGTCAGAATTTAGGCAAAATTACTACCCGACATCTTTCTCGCCCACAGTTCCACCTTTCGCTGCTAGGATCTCTCGCGTCGTTGCGGACGGAGGCACCTGGCGGCTAAAGTAGGAACGTCTAAAGAAGGGGGAAAGCAATGGCAAACTACCCCAAAAACTTGCCCACGATGCAGTGTGCCAGAGCCATACCGGTCACATGACTGGGTTCTGGTTCCTGCCAAGCCCGGCCTTCAAGGCTGAATACTAATGAATGAATTGTATGACGCTCAATGTCTGGTGATATGACTATAGCAATTGGAATTTTAATATTGTTGCAAGCATATTATAATGAAAATTTCAATAAATGCAAAGGAACACAGGGAAATGCCACGCCTTTCATGCCCATGGCCCTCATCACCAGAATATACAACCAAATTACAATGCAGCTAAATTCCTTGAAAATATGGCAAAGTTCAAATATTTGGAACAGCACTGAGATATCAAAATCACACTCATGAGGGACTAAAAGCTGATTACATTCGGGGAATGCCTGCTACCACTCAGTTTGGAATCTTCTGTGTTACCACCTGCTATCCAAAGAGATACGAATTAAAATACAGCAACTTATGACTTTGTTCACTGTTTCATATGGGTGCAAAACTTGGGTCTCTTACCATCAAATTAGGCACAGAATGGAGATGTTTGAGAATATGATGCTATGGGGAACATGTAGAATTAAATGACAGAAACCAACAGGAGTCGGAAAAAGCTGAATGGAGCTTCATGATATGTACTTCTTGCCAATTATTATTCGGGCTTCAGCTCAAGGAAGGTGGGCTGGATGGTGCATCTGGCATTCATGACAAATACATACAGCGTTTCGGTGGGAAAACATAAAGGACAAAACAGCTTGGGATACCTAGGAACATATTGAAGTATAAGAGCAAAATATATCTTAAGACAAATTAAATGGGATTGCATGGTCTGAATGAATCTGGCTAAAGGTACGGTGAAGTGGCAGGCCCTTATGGACATGGTAATAAACTTTCATGGGTTCCATAACATACGGGGAATGTTTTGACTACCCGAGGGAACATTAGTTGCTCAATAAAGCCTCTTGAAATTAATTTCTAGCTTACCTTACATGAGAAGAAAAGCCTGGGCTTCCACAGCAACGAATGTTACACAGGACTAAATCAGAACTGTGAAAGTACTACACAAATAGGCCTATATACTTTAACACGGACTGTAGTCTGACAAAACAATTCGAACTGCACACGTATATTCCAAAACTTACGCCATGACATTCAGTACCACGGATCATATTCAGTTCTACATGTTTGGCAACATGAAAATATGAAATGTCAATTAAGAGTGTTATGCTCAGACTAAATGTACAGCAATTACCATATGACCAGAGACGGTAATTGAATGTAGACAAAACAGTGAGAAGTGTGTTCTTGTCGGTGAAGACCAGTATCACAAATAACCGTTAACCAGTATCTTCAGCTGAATCAAACTGTGTCAATGACAGTGTCAGCCTGACACTACGGTCGATGTTAAGTGGTATTGCGTGTGTGCTATGCAGATGGACGCCATGTGACACTTCATAACCTAAAATTTTGTTGGAGACAAGAAGTTTGATATTCTTATTGCAGCCTGTTTAGATGTTTGCAATGAGATTGAGGGCTGTGTGGATTATTCCTGTAAATAAAGAAGTCTTACTGCCATTATTTTCACGGCAAGTTACTGAGATAATTTGTAACAGAACTTTTTCTTTCTGTTGTAGTGTTTCGGATGGGGGTTAATAGAATGGACGATGGTGATTTGTAGATGCGAACAACCCTAGAATATGGTCAACAGCAAGTATATGAGTTTTCTTACCCGGTCTGAGTATTTCTAGCATCAGGGAGTAGCACGTGTAACCAGCAGTCTTAGAGAAGGAAAATGTGTATTACTTCCGCGTAACTCGTTTCTTTTTCTGGTACCTTAAACGTAATGATATGTTGCTGTGTTTATGTCGGTCTTCTTGTCATGTCATTGGTAGTACTGTGTACACAGCGTTGAAAATTCCGCTACCTGATGAGGCCCCTCACGTTTACCGTCCGTCCCCGGACCGCAGAAAAAGTAACGATAGCCTCTACACAATGAAATACGTGAATAAAGTAGTTCTGGCATGACCACATGCAGGAATTCACACAATTTCCTGTAATATGCACACACACCCAAACCGAAAGCCTAGGCCTTGTCTGTATATTGCATGTGCAACATAAGTAATGCGAAACTCACGATACTGTAGTGTGAGTCATATTGAGAAAAAAATGTTACATCATCATATGCCCTATTATTAAATGCTACAGTGATATGAACATGTTAATGTGTGCACATGGCCATAACTGAGAGTTTTACAGTACCTTTGTTTTATCATATGTACAAATAAAAGGAAAATTATATGTCCCATAACACCACAAAAGAAAGATATCCATTAAGTCTTTATCTGCTGAACAACATGTGCCCTATAACACCACAAAACAAAGGCAGCAAGTAAGTCTTACCTTACTGTTTGTACATCAAAAGAAAATTATGTGCCAGATAATACTATGAAAGAAAGGCATCAATTTTTATTTGTGTTACAACATGTAAAAAAAAAGTCAGTTTTGATTAGATAATGTCAACGAATAAGGATTTTCAATAATGTTGTGCTGATCACTGTTCAAAATGACATTTGCTGTTCTGTAGGAACAATTCTGCATGTTTCAAAGATAACTTGTTACCTTTCTGATAATTTTATAACTTCCCTTTATGCAGTCAGCATTCTCTATGATTCACTGCAAGAGGTCTTCTCTTGACTGCAATTTTTGCTAGTAGACAGTGTTGTTAATTTGCCCCCACAAGAAGTGTTCAAGAGATGTGAGATCTGATGACCTGTCAGACAAGGCCTATGGACCAAAACCAGTACAAGGTATAAGGGAGTAGTGTTTGCCCAAAGTGGGAGTATGTGTGATGGTGGTTCATAAGAAATGACACCATACAGGATCACACAGATCTTGAAACATTAAGGTGGTCATAAAAATGTAATGGTTGATATAGCATTTTTTACTCAAAAAGACTCAAGCTGAAATTTGGCACACCCTATTCATAACACCTGCATACACATGTGCACACACAGACAGACAGACATACAGAGACACACACAGACAGAACCTAACCATGGTTTATTAGATAACATTGATACAACTCCGTAGGATGCAGGCAGGCAGAACTGAAGACAAATATTTTCATGCTCACTTATAAATATTTTTATGTTTAAATAAATGATAGAAATTTGAGTGGTTAATGAATAAAAAATTGTGAAAGTTAATAGTTTGAATAGAAGCAAACCAACATACAAACCTGTGTAGTACGTGTGATATGGTAATTACTGCAAACCAAGAGCACAACCTTGGTAGCTGTCTTGTGGTTACCTCATTCTAGACTTGTGCACATAGAAGTATTACTTAGTCATTCAGCTAGAGGTGTGGGTAAAGCCATGAGAAAAACATTGTGAATCTCGCATGAATAGGAAGGTAATGTTATAATTAATCTTAAAACAAACAAATGGGAAGGCATGAAGTGGGTAAATGTAGCTGAGGATGGAGACATATTGTGGGTTCTTCTGAATACAGTAATTACTTTCTGGTTCCATAAAATGCAGGGAATTTTTTAGCTAGCCCTTGGACTATTAGCTTCTGCAAGGACTTAGTTAATTAGTTAGTGCTTCTTACATTGCTGAAAACACTGGAAATATCTTGTGCAGAAGTATGTGTATATACTATACTGAGTTTTACATTATAACAGTGTTGGTAGTGACGTGTGGCGTAGTTAATGACATTGTATGAACTGCGGAGTTTCATTAGTGTCTGAGAGAACAGTTGATGATGCTGATGGTATGTAGTAAACTGTGATGAATGTGCTCAGAAGTAATCACCCCAGCATTAGCCTGGAAAGACTAAAGGAAATCACATAAAACTTCTGTCAGGATTTTTTTAGCTTTTATATTCTGTTAAACCAACAAATGTACACACAACCTACATAACTGTATAGTTTATTAATTCTCAAAGAACAATAAACAATTTAAAAAACCTCTGTTAGGATATTTCCCACCTCTAGTAGCTTATAACTCAGGTATTTTGATGTAGAAGTGACTTCTTAATTATATCTTTTACTCTGAATACTGCATAAGTTGAGTGTTTGTATATTCATTGCTGTAGGTGCTTCTCAACAGTTGAGGCATGCTGCAAATCAATGTCTGGAGATGCATATGTGGCCATCCCAGCAGATGAATCATTTGTGCAATCTCTACGTACAGAAGTTGGCTTGTTGGATGCAGGTAAAATAACTACAGTGAATGTAAAGAGGTACTAATGTGCAATGAATGCCTCTGCAAACCTCATTCTTAATGAAAGTATGTTTTGGTACCCATTTACCAAGCATGCTGTTTACTCTGCATATAAGCTGCAGGTATAAGGGCTGGCATGCAGTTTTACATTCTCCAAGTATTCCATGCATTATGGGCAAAGTGTTAAATGAATCAATATTAGAGTGACATTTAATGGTTGGAGTGAGTCAAGATTTTGAAGATTTTAAAAGTTAAAGAGGAACATCTGAGAATGTGAAATGTCAACAAAGGATGTGTTATAGCAGCATACACAGCTATTTTAATTACCTTGTACTATTCCTCACTCCCTCTGTTCATTGATGCAGAAAGTTGTAGGATAATGATTATTCCCACCTTCCTCTTTTACAACTTTCCGTACATTATCACTGTTATTAATTTATGAATTAACTATCTCGCTTTTCCCTGACCCGCAGTTGTCTATAAAAATGAGGTAGGTAGTGTGAACACACAGTTCCAGATGTTAGTGATATAAGGCAAATACTTTTGGAGTGAAACATGTGGATCTGCAGATACATTCTCCATCTTATATACTTATTTTAGACACAATATGCAAACCATATAAGAGTTAATAGAAATTCTGGTAGCAGTTTGTCCATACCAAATATTCTGTTTGTACTTTTGGACTCAGTCTTCTGGAACTAGGTGTTGATTGAAGTAGATACATTTCCTGCAGTGTTCATAACAGGCAATTGAAGTGAGAGGTAGTGGGACAGGGACGTAAATACAGCCACTAGCAAGTGTAAAAGTAACAAAATTAACACTATTCACTTATGCTAGAGTCACTGAAGGCTAGGATCACAATGCATGGAGGGAAGTATTTATTCAGGCCGTGTTTGTTACTTCTTGCAAAAACAGAGGGTTATAGCCACCATCACATTTTCCATATAGTCTGCAGTCTCCTTCCTGGTAACATCACTTAAACGTATTATTAGCAGAACCCAGCTTGTGCCTGATTTGCCTGAGGTTGGCAAGAAAGCATCGTGGGTGGCAAATGGTGGATTGTGGCCTTTCGTAACACTGCTGCCACATGAGCATTGAAGAAAGGAAAGACCTTTGCAGGCTTCTGGAGTTAAGTAATGTTCACCACACTGAGATGAATAGCAGAATGACTGTATAGGAAGTTAGGTGATGGAAGTAACAAGTGGGCTGTTCAATTTTCATATTTTGCATCATTATAGATTTAGTTTACAGATGTTCTAAAGCTTTTGTCCTGTTTAAATAACAAGTGATTTGCAGTATTTATTGGTGGATATGTTTAATCATTGACAAATTTTATTTCTCTAGGGACATATGTTGAATCAAGGGACAGGTGTAATAAGCCTGCTCTTTACCCAGCGTTTGAAGTTAGCGTGACAGAGAAGAAGAGTTTGTGGCCTGTTGTTGTGTTGGAGAACCAAGGTCTGATGTACTGTGCTTTGCCACTGATGCCGCACGAAGTGGTCACACAGCAAGACAATACTAATGTTTCACTTGCTGAGCTGTAGGTAGACAATGCCATGCACAATACAGTGTACCTTATTTGAGAGTGTGTTAACTGTAAGGAAGAGAATTCATTACCCACACACACACATGGCCACTATTCATACTTTCCTGTTGTTTTTTATATCTATATATTTAAGTTTGGACAAATGAAGATAACCAGAATTATGAATGCAGAGAAAACACCTGGCTGCAATCAGTAACAACTGGAGACAGAAATTATTCATCTGTTTACAGGCCTGGTGTCTCATTAGCAGTGGAAGCACTCAATGGATTAGCCCAGAGTGTGTCACTAACCTCAAGTATGACATCGTTGGTAAGTCACAGAATAGAGACCACAATTCAAGCATCATAATATCTATAATGCTAGATCAGGAGTGTGGATATCAGACCTAATTTATTTAGTAACATGTACAATATTGTAGCTGATCATTTTTGGTATAGTTGTTTATTAGGTTTGCTGGCATCAGTTACTGGTGGTTCATAGCCATATGTTATAAGTTTAAACTGTCAACACATGTTCAAGAACCGTTTGTGATAGATAGGAGGGGTTGTGTACAGGGAGAGATTTAAATGGGGAAACAGTTGGGGGCAGGTAACAGACACTAGCAGTCCAGTAAGAAATCAGTCGCATACAAGAGCAATGTAAATGAGGTAGTACAAGCGAAGTGAATGTGGTATTTTAATAGAAAATTATTGAGTTGTTTAACTTGATAACAGCATGCTTTTTATATCTAGTATGAATGAATAAATAAATCAATAAGTAAAAAAAAAAAATAGCTAAAACTATATGTGATTCGGTGAACCACACCCATTTCCCGAAAGAAGTTTTCCTACCAGACTGAGCACGTCGGGACAACCAAGTTATAAAGGGTGATCATGTACAATATATTGCACAAGTTTTTTCACATAGTTGTCCATGTCTGAGGAAGAACTTGACTTTTTTTTAATGTGTTCTTTGTGTGTATATGACTAGGTTACTCTATAAAAGATGCAAATTTAAACAAAATTATTACATACATTTTGAAGAAGGTATTTCTTTTCACCTTGAATTTCATGTACAGTGCTTCTGAATCTTAGGCCATAAGGCTCAATTTCATGGCACCCCATGTAGTACATAAAGATGAAACATATCTTGATGATTAAACAGCTTGCATGTTATAGGGTGTGAAGGTAAAGATCAGTGTACTCATAACCTTATTACTGGATGAAGCTGAGTGGTTGGTTTCACAATTCAACTGCTTAAGGCCCATAAGATTGGAGGCTCCTGGATGGCCCCACAACCAGTCTCAGTATGATGGTGAAGAAAGAATTTCCAACAGTGCTCGTTGTCTTCCTATTCTTTGTTGTGTGGGATGTAACGATTATAAATATGAAGTAAGAAGAAAATATGCTAAAACATTAAGAAATTAAAGGAGTGCACAGACACACAGACACATTGCATTCCGAAGACATCGGTCATGCATCTGTGAACACTTAATCCAAATATGATGTGAAGTGTAGTGGTTAGCACACTTGTTGCGTAAGTAGCAAGTCCCAGGTTCAAATTTCTATCCAGTCTAGGCAGCGTGACAAAAGTTGCTTTATCCCCCCCCCATCCTCAGTCCATTCAGCCAAATGCTAGAAAAATAACTTCAGATAGACCATGACCATGCAAATTTGTCATTAATAATGATCCTGTAATTTCATATCTGACAGCATAACTGATGTGGCTTGTATAGCATTGTTAGGTAAGAAAATAATGAAAGAAGATACACTTAAAGCTCAGGCATATATACACTTTTTTTTTTCTCTTATGACTGAAATTTCTACATGGTCCTCATGGAAACATGTTGCTTGTTGCAGACCACTGCACAGACGTTGCAACTTCACCAGTTTGTGAATACATGCATGCCTTTTGGAAGTGTTACATGCTCAAATCCTTTCCTGATGTCACAGCTTATCAACCCTTCTGGCAAAGGAAAGGCCAAGGTATGTCCTGCTTCTTATTCACCTTATGATCCTCCCCAGTATGAGGGCCAATTTTTTTGTTACAAATACACAGTATTTATTTTATTGTTTCATGTAGCACAGCAGGTTTATCACATAGAAAGCTTGCATCATGCAGGATGTCCCATGACAGCTGCAGTGCTGAGGGCAATGATAAAAGAAACACACTGTTTAAAAAGACGCAATATTGCTATCTCTTTCAGATGGGTGTCTTCTTTGTTGTTGTTGATGTTTTATATACTTTGGGTTCCCATCAGAAGTAATTATTTCAGTGTGTTCTTTGCAATTCTGTCTGTAATGTCATGTAGTGTATGTTAGTAGTGAAATTTGTAATTTACTTATTTCATAATTTTTTATATGGTTCACAAAATGTAACGTAATGGGAGTACAATTTTTCCATTCTTCATCCTTTTTGTGACCAATGCTTTGTCTTCACAGGATAATGTTAAACAACCAGCTTTATGTACCCGAAGAAATATCAGTTTGTGTAATTTGTAAATGTGCTTACTAATATACAAGTACAATGCTAGGTCTGTCAGTTCCATATTCAAAATGTAATAACAAAATTCATTAACATGCCATAGAAATTATAACATTATTACACACACACGCGCGCGCATGCCCACGTCCACACACTCATACACACGCACGCACCACGCACCAACCCACCCACACACACACATGCACACACACATATGCGCACAACACACACACACACCACACACACAAAACACAACACACACACACAAAACACAACACACACACAAAACACAACACACACACACAAAACACAACACAACACACACAACACACCCACAACACACGCACACACACACACATATGCACTTGCGCGCGCACACACACACACAACACACCCACAACACACACACACACACACATATGCACTTGCGCGCGCACACACACACAAAATCTGTGTTATCTAGATCAGCCAGGGAAGGGGCAAAATACTGATTACTTTACAGTTAAGGAGGCAATGCTGATAGAGAGTGGCTGATGTACAGAAATGTGTTTTAATACTTGAAAGTGCTGCTGTCACAGATGTTAGAGTGTATTTACCATTCATCCTATAGGCCATGTAGCTGTGTCTGGTGGGTCACAGCCATAAAATAAAGACTTTATCTTCACTGTGAGTGTTGTTTAAATGATTTTTGTTTTATATTTTATATATATAACCACATATTATACCAGAGGATCTGGTGTAACAGTGTGTTTTTAAACAAAGAATGAGAAAAGAATAGAGGCAATGGTATTGCATACTTTTTTGACTTTCAGGTGACCATGCATCATGATAAATTCTTATAATAAAAGCAACTAGGTGCACTAATTTCTCAAATTTATTTTTGGAATAAAACTCTACATTTTTCAGACAGTTTCTCTGTCAATCATCAGGAGTTTTTCACTGTACACACAGTAATACATATACCATTGCTGTGTGTACAGTGAAAAACTCGTGATGATGGACAGAGAAACTCTCTGAAACATGTAGAGTTTGATTCCAAAAATAAATTTGAGAAATTGGTGCATTTAGTTGGTTTTATTATAATAAGGTACTGCGTACATCCACTAGTTGCTCTGGCTAGTCCAAGTGTCTTCCACTTTCCTCCCTTTCTCACTCATACAAACGTAGTGTGAGCATTTACCACCAATTCTTGTCATGCATAACAAGCCATTAATCCTACAATGTGCTTTCAATTTCAAGCAACCCTTGTGGAATCCAGTACAGCACAAAGCAAAGTCACATGTTACTATTCACATCAAGGAAGAAGTGCGGTGCATGCAGGTAAGGACTTGTAATTTATCATTAATTTGTCTTTCGGAGGCTGTGTCTGAAAGCATGTACATTCTTCTCAGAAATTATGAATTTCTCAATGTGTACACTTCTTGTATACAGCCATAATAGTTTGTGCACTTATTAAAATTGTGTGTTGTTAGTATCTGCTAATAATACTAAAATGCACCCTGCAGTCTAGATCAAAGAAAGGAGTAAACCTGAGATTTGTTGTTACACTTTCTGCAAAAAGGAGGCTAAAATACAAAAATAAGAATTTATTTGGTGAGAATACATGACAGTCAATGATTCTGTAACATTTTACACTTGAAACCGACAGAAATGAAAGAGACAGACTGGGAACACAAAGGTAATGGCAAGGCTGATTTCAGAACGAGTTCATTAGACGAAATGAAGTATGCATGTTTTGGCACTTTGAGTATTAAACATACAGTATTCGGTGAAATGTTCTCTTGTTCTATTAATAACCATGCACATTGCCATTATATGAAGAAAAGTTGATACAGAAGCACACCTTCTAATTTCAGTTCAGTCACAGTGAACTGAGAGATGCAATGGATGTGTACGGTTCTGTAATGTGCAAATCAGAGGTGGAGGGCACAGCCCCAGAAATCTGCATAACACTTGTTCAGCCTGGAGGTAATGATCAAAACATTAATGGAGGAGGGTTGACAGTAAGTCCTGCTGTGTCCAATATTGAGTATACAGCCACCACCTCGCGACTGAGGTTCCGACCATGCAATAACCAGCCACTGTGCCATTATAATCTGCCTCATCTAACTGATCCACCAATATATGGGGCATTTAAGTTAAGAGTAAGTATTTAATTCCAGTATTTGTCAAGGAGAGAAATATAATCTTAATTTTAAGTAGAGGCATAGGTTCATTGCCATAAACCACGAATATTTAAGCATGTCACAGTCAGTGTGTTGTTTTGTAACATTTCTCAAGCTGTAATTTTATGTAGGCCTCTAAAAGGTATACTGCAGAAGGTGTGTGCAGTATGACATATCAGTAGTGATATTGCGACTCTGCTGTCGTATTATTCTGTGATGTGTTGACTGTAGGTTCTCTTGTGGTGGTTTAAATGGGAAAGTAATTAAAACTGCATGGCCAGCAGGCTTCATTTTTGAATCAGATAAAAATAATGTTGCAGTCAAACTGAAGCAGTTTATCCCAGTTCAGATTAAATCCTAATTTGATCTTAGAAAGTCAGTCAAATAATCTAGTAATGCAGGAGACTTGTATTCAGAAGATCACAGATTTAAACCATGACTGGAGTACCAGCTACTTGGCAAAATCATCCATGATTTCTTCAAATAAAATCCATAATTGGACCTGAAATAGATTGTGAGGAGGTTCTCACCAGTCCTTTCTATTGCACAGTGTATTACTCAGCATCTCACTTCTGTTAATACTGTTTAACCTGCTGTATTTTTAAACTGTCTTTAAGTGATAAACGAACTAATAACTTTATTCTCACATTGTCAACAACCAACAGAGCACATTAAATTGCCTCTGATGTTCAAACACAATTATTAAATGACTGAGGATCTCTCTAAATAACTGGTGCTATATAATACTTTAAATAATACTGAATCATCACCTCATTATTTGTGGTGACCTTAAATACCCACACACTAATGCAATCTGCCTTGTATTTGTAGCTGAACAACAACCTGGCAACATTATATATGCAACTGCAACTGCAGACTGGCGTAAAGAACCATTTCCAACAGCTTGAGGTCCACATCCCATTCCATGGACTGCAAGTGTCCATTGTGAAGTCCAATCCATCAGTTGGGTCTGTTTTGGTCCAGTCTGGGAGCAAGCTTGTGTGGAACGTGGGTAGCAAATTTCCTGCCAAGTTGCTGGATGTCACACTGAATGCTGTTTGCAAAGTCCGAAGGAAGATGGACAGTTCAGATGCACAGCAAGTTGATGGGGAAGAGATGAGTGGATGGGAACAGTATATGAACTGCTGTGCACTGGTAACCAACAGTAATAACTTCATAAGTGTGAACCTGTGAATCTCACGGAATAAGCTGGCTAAAGTGTAGCAGTTACACTTTCAATATTACTAAACATGTTGCCGTCAAACATATGTAGTGAGATTGTGATGTCACTACAATACAGGATGAACTCCATTAAACGAACCCAGTTAATATTTTGGCTGGAACACCAGATTTTCTCAGTTGAAGTTTTTCATGGTTTTCTTTATTCACTCCCAGCAAATATCAACACAGGACCTTCATGAGACTAACTGCTTCTAACCAAAACTTTTCCAGTCCATCACTGACCAGTGATCCCGCAAGAAAATAAAACATGAAATAAATTAGGGAGCATAAGAGGATATGTTCTCAGTTTGATATTCAAATGCGACCCAAAAGTTTCAGGACTGGATGTTTAAGTATATAGGACTACTCTGGAACTCTGACAATGTAAGGATTCAGAAAACACTGAGAATGTCATTGGACCCTACTCTCAGCCATTTCAGTCTACAAGTCACCAGATCATATTCCCTCCATCTCCTTCTTGTTGTTAGCAAGCACTCCTTTTTTCTCACCCCCAAATAATTTATTTTTTTCTGTTTCAGGTGCTATTCAAGATTGCAGACTACACATACAGTGGCACAAGAGTGGACCCACAATCTGTTATTGTTTCAACAGCGCCTAAAGTTCGTTGTTCAGTCAGTATGTATTTTGAGGTTAATTTCTGGTAAAATTCATGGTACTGAAATATTTACACATATATTTACGTACAAAACAAATGCAGTGATTCAGAGAAGTAAAACTTCATATATAGAGAATGTGATATTAAAATTAGCCTTCTTATAAAGTTCAATTCTCTATTTTAAATTTTCACTTCTCCGGGGTCTCTCCAGGCAAATGCAGAAGCCAGAATCCCATATTCATTCATAACTGACAAGGCAGTCCACTAGTCTGTCTCTCTTAACCTTTTGGCGCCGGAATTATTTTTTTTAAACTTTAGCACACTATGTACAGTAGAACCTTGGATTGCGAGCATAATCCGTTCTAGAAACGTGCTTGTAATCCAAAACACTCATATATCAAAGTGAATTTTCCTGTAAGAAATAATTAAAATGCAGATGATTCGTTCACAACACTAAACTATTTATTCATATAGAATGATTAATACAAAATACTCTAGGCCTTGTACGTAGTAAATATACATAGCTGTACCTGTACAGTGAGGGAGACGATAGAGATTAGATGAAGAGAAGGGTTTATTGTTTAGCAGTAATGGAATCACTGTCACCTGTTGGCTCACTTGAATCTTTTCGTGTCACTTTAACCAAAAACCCATCCAATGACTGTTGCTTTTGCCTCCTTTTCAGGATTTCACAGAAATGTGACATTGCATTGTCATTGAAAATATTCATTGCTCGCACTGCTACAGCCTTGTTCGGGTGGTGTTTCTCTACAAA
>Ga0123357_10002765_pt1 | contig 19786 bp, 15 predicted proteins | sample TergutEmb28metaG_FD_89873 | JGI IMG/M metagenome (GOLD analysis project Ga0123357, IMG submission 89873) | Embiratermes neotenicus P4 segment gut microbial communities from Petit-Saut dam, French Guiana - Emb289 P4 | ecosystem: Host-associated > Arthropoda: Insects > Digestive system > Gut ...
ACTCTGGACTGGCCCAGTTGCCCCGAGGTCCCCTTTTGATGTTGCTCCCGGGCGCTTCCTTTTCTCCTTCCCCCATGGTGATGGCCAACAAATCAGTTCCCCCATTTTAGCACAAAACCCCCCCCCCCCCCACCTGTGCCTATTCTGCAGGAAAATAACGCTAAAGTGCAAAGATATTAGGTATTTATCCATGTACAAAACCCCTGGCTAGAATTAATACATTACATTATTTAACATCAATTAGGCTGTGGTCTCGGAGGTGCACACAGAGTATCCGCAAGACCAATGCATCGACATTTTTGCAGATGTTACTGTTACAGTTATTATATTTGTATAAGTGATGCCTTTAATCAGCCTGCTAATCAAAATGAAATGAGAAAGGAGCAGGAGGGTCAGGTGGGTTCCGTGTGACTACTAAATGCATTTTCTTCGAGGAAGCAGAAGATATCTTAGCAAATTTTTCGCTTATTGCAGCAGTCTATGTCAGATGTCTATTCTGTGATGTCACCATGTCCCTCAACACATATTATCCGGAGTTTTGTGACAATGTGAAGGTCAAACATTAAAAATGCCACACGGTACCACCACGAATTACGATTACCTGCGTGCGGCTGGAGTAATAAACAAGAGCCAAGCTATTATTTACTATTTGGCAAAGTACCTGGTTTTGCTTACTATATACACTGCATTATCAATATGGCAGATTGAGATATGTGTGTGTTTATGTCTTTCGGATTTCCAGAATGTTATGAAATCATAATGCAGTTATGAGTAGCATTACAGTTTCAAATATGTAAACTTTTGATACATGTGAATAAACGTGTTGTACAGGTTTATGGAATTTTGATGTGTACCAACACATGACTTCTGGTAAACTTAGGTTTTCACCTCAAAACTTCAGTGGACCCCTAGAAACAAGGGCTTGGGGCGCTACAAGCAGCTGGGACAGTTACTGAGGACTCTCTAATTTTACGTTTCCACGGAACTTCCAGTCTGTCCTGTCTGTACTAGGTATTAATCTGTGCTCTGGACGAGTGATTAGCTCATTGCAGAGAACTCTACCTGACAACAGACGGACATCCAAATCCTGGTGGGATTCGAACCCACAATCTCAGCAGGCGAGCGGCCGCAGACCTACACCTTAGACTGTGCAGCCACTGGGACCGGCCATAATAAAGCAATTACATACTCGAAATTGTAAGAATTACTACTCTTAATTATGATTTCGAAAACTGTCAGTAACACACACATACCTCCAACTGCCATATCGATAATATGCAGCGATTATAGCACATAAGGCAACATATCTTGAATGACAAGAGGCAATTTCTTACCTTCACCAGGAGGCAGGGCCATGGGGCCCAAAATGTCCACCATCGCCAAGTGGCACAGTTATCTGTGGTTGTACGGGAATATGTAACATACAATATCTTCACTGTTATACACTGCTTGTGTATCATTGCAGATGTAACATATCATCTAGTAGGTGAGCGCACAGCTCCTTTTCCACCAGCGGTTTTTAGCAGCGCTGCCCAAGACAGAGATCCATTGGTTCTAATGGACATATTTCTACAAGCAACATGGTCAGTGCACCACTGACGCTACCAGCCTCAGGGACCGTTTCCCCGCGCCAGGCAGAGGCTTTATCACAAGCTGCTTTTAGTGGGAATCTGCTATTATATCGAGTTTGGACTTCTCTAAAAATGTCAAGCAATCACCTCCAGATTTATTCCATGTGGAATTATTTATTACTGAAACAGAGTAGCTGCAACCCATTTGGGACACCAAATCGTCTTCTTACATTAAAAAAACCCTAAGCATGAGACATTGCGTAAGGACCTCCTCCTCACCTTCCTTGATACCTACTGACCTGGCGGGGTCCTACGGCAGCATCACTCATAGAAACGGCTGCAAACCGCTCCTGGAAAAGGTACTGTAGTGCAGTGCATGGGTTTTGGCTGGTGGAATTTTCAAGAGGTACGCTAGGAGCAAGTCACTAATGCAGCGCCACATTTGGTCTAGTCCTCGTCTTCCCTACGCACATACAAAAACTAGATGATCTGTGAGTATAACTGACCTTGTCACCTGCAGTTCCAAGCAAATAAACACCCACCCCTCCCCACTTCACCACACCCAGCAAGCCTCCACCAGCTCAATAATTGTATTTCAAACAATTTTAACTATCACTATATGTCTCAATATTATTCCTTTATAGGGAGTAACAGTTTGTTTTTTTAAAATCATTTTTACTGTGAAAGAAAGGCCTCTACCTCATTATACTTTTCCATTCTTGTTAGCATGACTGATGATGGCTGACACAAACAGCCAAAAGATGTAAAAGATAAATGAATGCATACTGCTTAGTTCTGATAATGACAACAGATTATGAACTGTAACTTAACTTTAAATTCTTGACTATGTATTTCTTTCTGTTACTTCTAAATAACCAGCAAAAGCACCGTGTATGTTGTAAAGTCATAGTCATTTCAAGGTATACAGTATCCAAGAAACCAATGTAGCTACTTATAATGCAGTGGCCAGTTTATTGTATTTTATTCACACAATGTTTTGATGGAGTGACACTATTGACCACTGTACATTTGTAGTACCAGGATATGGGTTAGAATCACCTCACATGTCAGTGGTGAAATTACTCACAGAATATTCTTATTGGAATTCATGTTGCAGTTGTCATGAGCAGAAAGAAAGTGGATGAATCAGTCCGAAGAAGAAACTTGTGATGGGATGTATTTCCATTATTAGCAAGAATAGCCCAGTTAGTACACTGACAGGTCAAGGGCTTTAATATTCCTTGCTTTGATAAGACTTTCTCTTTGCTATAATATCCAGAAGGGCTCACAGCCTCACACAACCAAATTTCTTGATGAACTTGTTCCACATGTGAACAACTGTGTACTGCAGCATCAAGTTATGATGTTTTTAACTTCAATACCCAAAGCAGTTCATCCACAACAAATATAACTATCACTTACAACTAGCTGTAGGAGACTAAAATAATAATGTTTGTCAGTGACCTGATTTAAATATTCTAATTCCACTCATTAAAGTGGAAGATCAACAAATTAGTGGTTTAAATTTGCCAGGATTAGTTAAGAGGGGTTATGCAGTATGGTGATCAAATTGATGTGCATTATCTGCCTATGAGGAAATATAAATTGCAACCTTTCGAAACATGGTGCTCCACTGGTGTTGTCTGAAATCCAATGTTAAGCAGTTCCCTCAACTTTTAAGAACATTATAAAATTAATAATTATTATGCCTTTTTTATTACCTCACAACAGAATATGCAGTGACAAATGAGGAAGCAGGGTCTTTCAAATTCTTTGGCAAGTTCATTTGAATTCCATTTGCCAAAAATTAATAACCTATATGTATTACTGGTAAGGATGAATAATATTGACCAACAAAAACAACAAGCAGGCTTAGATACTTTGTGTCGGAAAGTTAAAACCAAAACAATTTCCATAGTACAGGCACAGACGAGAGCACAGAAAATTCATGCTGCAGTCTTTGGTAAACTTGCACAATACACAGGCTGAGCAGCAATGTACTTTTCATGCACCCAGTCAAAACATGTGACTATTCTACCCTACAAATACAGCACATTCCTTTCAGGTTCATGAAGAAATACATGTAGCTCTGACTTGGGCATATTTTGTATGAACTGTTTTTAAGTTCAAGGTTTAGTTAGGTATATAGAATTATAAAATTGTCTCAAAGAACTGTTAAGAGCTTAAAAAAATGTATTTTGACAAAGAGTAACTAACCTCTTTATCACTGCTATGTACTATGTAATGTAATTATGCTTGGGAACACAGTTGTTGTGTTAAGTTCACGGATACTGGCATCTTGCCATTTGGTACCATTTGTAAGTGAAGACTTAAAACACAATAGGACACTCAACTCTACCATATAATTCAAATTACTTACACCACCACATCAGATGCTTTTTTTATTTTTGTTCAAATCATTATGTAAATGAGAATATTTTAACACATGGCCCATTTCCAGGTCACTTAAACAAATAGTACCAGAAGCATTAAAATCGAACAGATGAAATACAGAATATTGGCTTACAAAATAAATGTGTTTAGATAGATTTAACAATTTTTGCATACTGTTACTGCATAAGCTGACATGGGAATATATGAGATTTCATATACAAACCCTGCATACAAAGGCCACAATGAAATTAGTAAGTGCCCAAATTAGCTCAGAGGTTGCTCTTGAAATGCATGACCTTGAACATAAATACCTACCACAACATGTTGTTCATTTCAGCTATTATAACTTCCAGATTCAAACAGGTTACATAAGAAGCCTTTGTACTGTTGTCCACACACACACATTAAGTTCTATGCTTTGTCTCTAGTTCTCAGCAGCATTATCAGTAGCTGTAATATTGTTTAGTTATATTTTTATTTAAAAATAAATCATGATGTTCTAGACAGAAACAAAATATAAGATTTATGCTTCACTGTAGTGACACAGCTTGGTGCTGGTTCATATACTTCATAACTTACAACTTTGTTTTTGAGATGGTTGCCCTGAAAAAGAAAGAAAATGTACTGAAGTACAGAAGACAAAACAACCTTGCATCGCACTTTCTTTCTGGGAGTTAATTTCATATTCTGTATCTAAAAAATAAATTTATTGGTAACAGCTGAGAACTTCGGGCATCAGACATTTATTTTGTGGTAATGTTATCACCGCCATCTGCAATAATAGTTTAAAAAAATTAGTTTTATGATCTTTTTTCCATAACATGTCGCTATTTACTGGGACATATTGTCCACACCATGAAGGCATATAGTGGGAGTAGGGGTATAACTCCAGTCATTCTTATCCTTGGCACCAGATGAGGTGAGTGGTTAATTTTGCACCCCAGCTGCTTTACTCCCAGGCAAGTAATCTGGTAACCAATGAATAAGAGGGGTGGGTCCCAGTGACAGTGTGGATGTTTTGGTGAAGACAGAAGCCTCTTGCCTCTCCCGGTATTCATACCGGTAGCCTATCTGCTATACCGACTATGCTATTCTGGCTCCTGTTCACTCTGTGTGTCCACATTATTCTCTTATTACCAATGTGCATGGCTGGCAATTGAGTGTTATGAATTTGTCATTTGCAATGTCAAGATAAAACCCCCCTGTTCTGAAGTTAAGGTACTTATATGAAGGTAATGACATTCCTCCAAACATTGGTACTTACCCACTGAACTACATGGTATCACATGCCACAGAAAAGCAAACAACACATTTCTTTTTGTTTGGAACAGTTATTCTTTGAGCAAATGAATAAATGGAGAGAACAAGAATACTCACATTTGTTTACTACCACTAAGGACGACATATGCGGACTGTGTTTCTTTCTGCTTATGCTGTAAAAGGCTAAGCGTTCCTAGCGGAGTGTCTGTGGAGCTCATCTGTTTCATTAACTGAAAAGAATGTAACAATATTTTTCATAACATGAACTCATCTCACACTAGAATAAAGTAACTGGTACCATGCATGGTGAGAGCACAACATGAACACAACACTGTCCCAAGTATCTGTAGCATTACGGTCACAAAGCCCAGCCTACCTGACAGAATATGGCTACATTTTCTCCTGCCACAGAACATTCTGCAACATTTATCATTAACTAAAATTTACTACCTAGTAAAATATTTAGAAACACTGACCAACTACTTAGTGATACTCACTCCTTCCTGTTCATTTTTCTTCATTCTTTTCTCCACTTTATTTTTCCCGGGTCCCTTTCCATGGAATTTATGAGACAAATATCTGAAATAGAAATCCAAACAGCATCACAGTCACTGGCATTGTGTTGTGTTCTGTAATATATAATGTGAGGGTGAGGAGGCACCCAATTCAAATGGGTCTGACTGACCACTGGGTCCAGTGATTCAGAGCACCTCTTTCTGTCCAAAACCAACTCTGCAGGTTCCTTCCTATCCTTACACAAGTGGAAAGGAAGAGTTTCGGTTCTTAAAACATCATGTTCTTATTTCCACTGTAAGATGATGGGCAAAGTCCAGAAACTTAGTAATCCTACAGGCCACAACTTCGCTAGTTATTCAAAATTAAGTCCCAGCTTCAGGAATGAACAAATAATGGCTAACCTACCTTTCTGTTTGTTAACAACATTAAAGATTAACAAGCCCAATCAGTGCCCACCTGAATGCCTCTTTGGCGTTAAGTACACGTCCATCATCATCTATATAGTCCAGTTTAACATTTGGTTTATAGCCTTCCTTCTCCTTGAATTCTGAGGTTGGGCCACTGTAGCGTTCACGACGTCCAAACTTATCATCATCTCTGAAAAACCACATGCAATGCTACATGTTACACACTGAACTCCGCAGACCCTTACCATAGGTAGCCAAATGGATGGATACTTCCTAAACTAAAGGGTTTTCCCCAGTCTTTCATTTCATGCTTCAAATCACACAATACTTCACTACACCATACTTGCAGCACTGACAGTACACCAGCAGAACAAAGGAACGTTACATCCCATTGCAGTTGTGTGTGTGTCCCAACCAGTGCATTCTTTCTTTCCTTGCTTCTTTCTCATCAGTTTATACACACTTTCACAAATGCATGTGAGGTGTCAGTACTCACATGTGTGTCTTATCCTCAATGGAATAGTTCTGAGCCTGGAGGTGTGCAAAACGTGAAGCAGATGGCTTATTCATATCTTCACGCTCCAGGTAGCCCTTGCTGACTGCCAAGCGCAGAGCACCTGCAACTCCTACACCTACATCAGGTTCTACGTCCAAGATTGGTACTTCAACAGGTAGCACATCGACTGGCGTCTCATCTGTAACAGTCAATGATAGCTTATGGAGAGGCAGTAAATATTACCTTTATAATATTACATGATTGGTCTCAGTGTGTAGCTTGCAAGGACACAGCATGTCAGTCTTTTAATTAGAATTCATTACACATGCGCGCGCACACGGACAGATAGGCATACATGGATATGATACTCACCAATCTCAACTTCATTCCAGGCTCCACGTTTGCCCTCTTCTTCTTGACGTTTCTTCTCTTCAATCATTTCTCTCTCAAAATCCTGCAATTTAAGTAGGTCATGTAAGATATGCAGAGTACACAAATTACCTAATGACTGCAGAATGGGTCCTTACTACCAGTAACCCTAAGAACACTAACTTTTTACCTACCAATCACCAAATAAAAAACTGCATCAGTTGTCTTCAAACAAATTTTGTAAAATATAAAATGCTGTGTCATTGGTGTGTTGTCTCAGTTTTGTTAAAAACAAATAACTTTGGAAGAGGGCTCCCATTCCTTCAGCAGGTAAAATAAACATGATAAGAAGTAAAATACACATGTCATCTCTCCTTGTTTAATATAATGTTATGTTATAAACAGTTAAAAAAAGTGTTCTATATATATATATATATATATATATATATATATATATATATAGAATACACAACTGTCAACCTTACTTTGTATTGAACGGAATAATACAGAGTGAATTTTTTTAATGAAAAATTAAAAGAACTTCACAGTCTGTTAATTTCAGATGTCATGTTCTGAACCATTTTCATGCTTGTTTCAATTTCCCATACAGAACCTGGTGTTGAAGCATTATCCAGCATATCTTAACACATGAAATCACACAATATTTCACAATGTCACCTTCCCTCTCTTACCCCATTCACTTAGGAGAGAAAACTGACAAAGAGGCAAAGAAGGCACTACTCTCCCATTCTAATTATACAAAGGGTGCATGCTGTCGCTTACAGGAACTTCTGCAGAATCTTTCAAGAGCTAATTAAACACAAAAACAGGGTAACATCCCTGTCCATGTTACCAATGCATAGAGGGAGAGTAGAGGTACAGCTCCACTCATTCTTAACATAGCATGTGGTAGACTTCATGACCCGGCCATTTTACCCGCGGAAAGGAACCCCAAAACCCACGATGCTGGATGAGCCCCAGAGATGATCTGAATATTTTGGAGAAGGAAAAATTAGCTTACTCCTTCCAAAATATGAACTGTAGACTATCCAGCTCGTTGACTGGTCACTACAATGACTGCTAGCTCATGAATAAATGATGTTTTCATTATCATGACACTTAAATGCAATTAAAACGTTACAAATTCGGCTGCAGTTTTATCAAACGGATTAACTTTAGTCTGGGTAAGAAATGGATTAGTTTGACACGTGCAAAATAAAGGATTCCATACCAAGCATTTATCTGTTAATGGTTGGCTGTATGCACTTATTTATCAAACACTTACAAGTAGTTCTTGAGCATCCTCATCTCTATTGCCTGCCAGACCATAAGTGGGGATGTCACCCAGCGTACGACAGAATTCTGCTGTGGCATTCAGTACAATGGAACCACCTTCTAAGTCTCCCTCTGAGTTTCTTTCCAATATAGATTTTGCCACCTAATGGGGGGAGGAAACAAGCAAGCATATCATAAGAGTTAAATTCTACTGCTATAAATCAAAAAACTTTAAAATAAAATTAAAGCCTCAATTTCTTGCTGCTTGTAATGAATATGGACACCATCCTGCTTGCACACATGACAAAAAATTTGTAAAATCACTGTACATGATAATATGACATCATCCAGAGACACTAAAAAAATCCTGAAATTTATGAATACAGTGGTGCTTGTGTGTGTGCGCATGCAATTGTACAACTGTATTGTTTCATATGCACTAACTTACCCATCTTCACACATTTAAACCCTCTTGTGCCTAAATTAAATGTCTGGTGTACACTGAAAAAGACAGGTATTTAAACGGACATCATTACTTCGCATGTCCTTGCCAACACCTTTAGGTATTCTCACCGTTTTAGCTGCACACTGCATGTTGACTTTGTTGGCTCACAACACCACAGGGTTTTGTGGTTCTTGGACCAAAACAGTAGATTCTTAGTACTAGTATATATAAAGGATTTCAAGTTGACTAAATCATACCTTCTCAAGAGCTAGCGGGTGCAAAAAACTGCTTGTAGAGAGAGAATTTCGGTGCTGACTTAAAGCTTTTTCTATCACATTACAGTTCATCATCATCATCTCATCATCATTTCTCTCTCTCTCGCTCTCTCTCTCTTTCTCACACACACACACACACACACACACACACACACACACACCTTAAATTAAAACATAATATTACCTGCATTTTGTATCTGAAGATTCAGACTGTGATAAATGATTGTTATATAAACTAGATAGGGTAACAGCCTGATATCAGTGATCAAGGACTACATAAATTCTGTCAGATTATGTACCTTCTCTATGCTGTTTTTGGATTCTGTAACAGCCTCCTGCAGCTTCAGTTTCCGTGCCTTCTTCAGAGCTATCTGCAGTTCCAATTCGCTTTCCTCAGGCTCTATTTTGATGTTGGACAAAACCTCCTCTGGAACTGAAAGTAATAACTGAAAATAAAATTGCCTCTAGGAGATGGCATAGCCAAGTCAATATAGTAATATACAACAGGCTGGAAAACCAGGCAAACTGGCGTCTGATTTCCATCACAGCAGACATTTCACTACATTTGACACTCCATACTATGTAGGGCCCATCTAGCCTTCTGAACAACTGGTTGCTATGGCTCTTTCCTGGTAGGGAATGTGACTAGGCATTAAGTTGACCACTGACCTCTGTCTGGTAATGAGAATAAGAATGTGAAGCTACACCTCCATTTCCCTGTGTGTTTTCATGGCCTATTGTTAAATAACCTTTAACAAATAAACAGAACAGTCTGTCCCATTGCAGGTACATCCTTTTTATCTATATGGGAAAACAATGTCCCACAATGGGGATCAAACTGAACAGTGATCTGGACAAAGCAGAAATGTGAGGTTTAAAAAGCCACACACTAAAGGTTAAGATAATAGGCTTCTTTACCTGGTTCAGTCCTTGTACTCCAAGCTTCACGTAAACATCAAACTATATACAAGGCCATTAGCATTCGCTGACAAGGAATGAGTGATCAGTTTCACATACCAACCAATTTTATCATTATATGAACTATTCTGTCACATTAAACTTCCAAAACTACAAATAATTTGACAAAACTGTACTTACGTGGAACATCATCTGTTTCCATAGCATCATCGCCATCAGTAACTTCTTGTTTCACTCTAACATACTCGTTTTCATTGGAATCACTGCCTGCAACATGTCGACTTCCTCCAGACAAGCGTGATCCAAAATCACGTGCCCAATCGGTGTCAGGTTCTATATCTTCAGCCTTCAAAGGTTTACGCTGCATCTTCCGCACCTGGTGAACACACACTAATGGAACACTCTACATTCCAAACAAACTTAGAGTTCTGTAGGTCAGCAGTTGTATGTCAAATTATATGAATCTGTGTAATTGTGCAACTAATCTCTCAGGAACTAAATTTTGACAAATTCTTCATAATTTTATCCTCGGACAGTAAAATACTGCAAACTGATGCAGCAGTACTATTCAGGAAACCAAGTCAACAGATAAAAATGGCAATAATTCTAGAATATCTCACATGACTATAGTTTTCTCACTGAAATCTGTAAATGTTATAAATTCTAACGTAAGGTCTAGCCGGGTCAAGATGTGGTTAGATCATAACTTCTAAACTATGGCTCAGGCTGAAACTCGTGGCAGTTCACATGACATTCACTGTGGCCCAAGTACAAAGTTTGTCTTCAAATACTTTTGGTCTTCCTCTAAAAAATGTAATTCTATCAATTCTCAGCATTACTTATCACCAATGACTGGAGACAAATTCTCCAAATTACACATACCTTTTTTTTGGGTTTCTTGAATTTAACAGACATTTCTTCTTCTGTATAATAGTCTGCAGCCAACTGAGGTGCTGGCAGATCTAGAGAGACAAGTGTCTTTCCATGAAGTTTTTCTCTCACACCCTGCAGCTTCTTCCGCTGTGCTGCCTCTGACACCTCCTCACCCAGAGTAAAGCTTGACACCTTTTCTCCCTCTATCTCCTCATCATATTTACTCAAAACAGTTGGTCTGTCTTCAAACTCATCACCTTCTCTGTACACATCATAACCATGTAAGTTTGGCTTCTGTTTCTTCTTTTCAATGTTCTGTTGGGGAAAAATGACACAAATCACACACACATGAAAAAGCTCTTCAGTCCAGGCAATAATTCAGTTGGTCTCAACCTGACATTAAGTCTCAGGATTTGACAAGCATGATTATGTACAATTTAGATGTGGACATAACCTGTACACAATCTATGAAGTTGCTGGGGAAAACCAGTCATGTCAGTTTTTGTCTCTGGGCATTTGTCACACATTTTTTCAGTATATAATCTCTGGGCACTTCATGACACATCATTCTCTAACCATATGACCACTAATGCCCCAGGCACTTGAACCCAGGTCATAAGAAATACATGCTTCCTGTTAAGATCACAACATACCATGTTTACACAACATTCCGTTTCACGGCCTATGGCACAGCTGACTTACAGGAATAACAGCAAGCTAACATAAATACTCATAACCAATAATTCAATGAGCAGACAAACATAGACAATAACACAATTTAAGTAAAATTATGTAACTTGACACAAAAAGTGATCTCTTACCTTTTTGTACCGCTCATCGTCCACCATGTTTACATTCACAAGGACATCACCACCTTCATCCAATACTCCCTGATCTTTCAATGTTAGGATCACAGTTTTCCCTTCAGAGAATCGATCCTAGAATTGAAATTGAGTTACCAGTATGTAAACTTGCTACTTCACTCCGGCAATTTTGCATTAAAGCAGGCACAGCAGTGTTTGCCGCCATTCCAACCTGCCTTTGAGTCAGGGTCCAAATGTCTAGTTCAATGTACTGCAGATAATATTCTTTTTAACATATAAGGAGATGCTGGAAATGCTCTCTTTCAGCTACAAGAACAGTGTTACATCTAACAAACATGCTCACTGCATGTCATAGTTTTATAAACAAGCAGATGAAAAATGACTAGAAACAGCTGTCAGATATCCTTTGAATGATGGACAAGTTTATGAAGTCAGTAACACTAAATATGGCTAAATTTTGACACAGTATTTCACACTCTTTGTCTTACAAGATGAAACTGCGTGAGGTATTTGAAATTTTGGATATTACTCTCAAGTTTTTCAACTTTGATTGTGTCAATGTTGCAAGCTTCTGCAACAGAAACAAGCTGACACTTCACAAAAGGATAAAAGAAACAACTATATAAACATAATACTCACAACTTCATGTTCCACTCTGAGGCCTCTCAAGTCTCGCGATGAATATGCTTCTCTGCGTTCATTTCTCATCTCATCTTCCACTAGGTCACCTACACCAAACTCTGCATCTAATTCCTCAAGGGCTTTGGCCTGTGGAAACAAAATTCTCCATTATAATTCATTTTGCTAAGTTATAAAAACAACAAAAGTACAAAGAAAAATGCATCAATTTATAATGGTACACTCATATTATCTTAAGTGAAGTGCAGAAGTTTAAATTCCTTGGCCAGGAAAATATTGGTATGAAAACACTACCATTTCCTTTTACACCTCATACGATAAAGGTTAACACTGACCACAATACACTGCATTTAGAATAGTTCATGAGAAGAAGAGAAATATTTTACCTCAGGATGGTACCATAATACCAGAACATGTAGCAAGTACTAAGAATGAAAGGATTTCAACAGTAATCACTGTGTGAATGAAACATATGGTATTAAATTTAGTTACAGACAAAATAACATGAAAATACACTATTCTTACCCGTTTCTCAGCCTGCACCCTCTCTTCTTGTAGTCTGCGGCTGCGAGCCACCCAAGCGTGAGATGAGTCATCATCTTCATCTGACTCTCCCAGTGGTTTAACATGAGCTAATTTTGACTCAATCTGCCTCTTTTCTTTATGTTCCACTACTCTCTGCTTCACTTTTTCAGAATGAGCTTTCTGGGAGAGATTTTCTGTGGTAACAAAACACAAAATTAATTTTTTAACATATTTACTGCACGCTGTGTGCAAACAGATCCATTTCCATGGCAGAAGTAGAGAACTTACCAGCTGGTTTGTGAACAAATTCTCCCATGTCAGTACCACCTTCTTTGTCAACCTCCTTTTTAACTTCTGTGCCATCTTCCTTAAATGCTGGAATGTCTTCAATGCGAAGTGGCTTCAACCCAAGTCGAGCCCTTAACTTGTTTGTTTCTTCGATGGACAATGACTGGTCAGACTTTGAACTGACAGGTGCTACTGGACTCTCGCCACTTGATATTGCAGGTGGAGGTGGCGTACATGGACGAGAGATTTTAGGTGGAGGGGGCACAACAACAACAACATCATCTGAAATCAAACCATGTCACTCACTTCTTGACATCTGACAGTAATACCCATTGAATACTAATTCATAATACTGGCATATTTACCGAAACATAGTCATTTTTGAAAGTGCCTCAGTTTTACAAAAAATTATGCTGGCCAAGTTTGGTTAAAAATATGACAAAGTTTTTGTGGGTATTTAGGGGTGTGTAGAATATGTTGTTACGATATGTAAATATGAATAATTTCTTTCAAATTATTTAGAAAAAAAAATACTAGAATTGTTCTGTATCATAAATTGCTTGCCTAGCAGAAATAACTGCTCAGTAGAAAATGAACACTTTCTATTTACAAGGTTTTTAACTCAACCCTTACACAATACAGTTCTCCATGGGACATTAACTCTTACTACAACAGACACAGGAGTCAAGCATGGGTCCTTATGAGCTCTTATGCTCACTGCTGCTTCCCTACTAGACTGAAGTTAACATTTACAAGAACCAGAGTATCAGGGGGTTACAGCATATGGCTGTCATTTATAAGAAAGTACTATAAACAATTTGGAACATATTAGTGTGAAAAGTTTCTTTAAGTTTTCTTTATAATAACACAGCTTCACTGCATATGTAGTGGGAACATGATGATACAAGGTAACACCACTACAGCAGTTGCACAGCCTGCATAAGAGCGATGGTTCACTTATACATCTAAATGCAAGCTGTAAGATCTGACAATATCAATTATATTTCCTCCTAGTATGAGTATCAACAGATATTCCAATACATTTACCAAGAGATAATTACTAAAACACATATTTTGCCAGCACTGCCATTCTGCAGAATTCTTGTTGTTTAACAAGCAATTTTGGACAAGAAATTTAAAAAATTTTTGTTGTTGAGGCATATACTGTATGTAAGTAACAGTTAACATACAGTGCGGTGAGAGACAAAATGTCACATGACTTAAAAATATGGCAACCACTTACACCCTTCACATGGCTCATTTTCGGACTTCCAACATTTGTGCAGGTCTGGAAATGAAGCAGTAAGTTTCTACACATCAAAACCTGTTGACATTGGTTCACACTTTCAGCATCACTAAGACATGGTTTAATAAATAGGGTTTAATGAATTTATAGATAATAAACTTAAAAGCAGACAAGACAACAAACCTTTCAAACTTCAACTATAAATTGAGGTTGTGGCACTGAGCTGCCTAACTGGTCCACAGTGCATCTCTGGAGCAGTGACTGGGAAGGGAACACTGGTACGATCCTGATTTGCAGGTGAACAGATTAAAAAGGACTACACAAGAGAATAGCAAACAGTGCACTATATGAGTCTCCAATCAAATGAGCACCTCCTATTTAATGTTAGCCCTTCAGCTGCCTGGCACCTTGAATGAAGGGTGGTATCTTGTTCAGTGGGGCCCTACAATATTCACTTGGTTTCATGTAGTGGGTTCCCCACTGACAAACCTCGGTCACATACATACAAAGATGTTTCTCTTTTGTCAGAATATCTTTCACAGGTGGGAATGTGCATCAGTTCTAGTTTTGGCTGGGAAACTTTCAAGCACCAAAGAACAACCTGCCACAGAAACAAGGTGAAAGCCAATACTGGATGTACTGGAGCTGAATACAGAATGCATAATGAGAAACCTGCAACTCATATAAGGAGTGACTTCAATCAACTTTGATTTTTCATTGTGTTAGTATACAGTACGTGTAAGAATGCTGATGCTAAAAACGAAGCAATAAAATGTATCTAGTAACAAAGTCATAAATCAGCTTAAGTACTGTAAACATGTTTAAACAAATGCTATTATACTTATTCTGAAGAAAGGGCAGTACACTTACTAACTTACTTACTCCATGGAGCAGAGTCCTTCTCAAGAAGCTAACGGGTTTTCAGCTAGTCAGTATATTCCATGCATTTTACGGAACCCAAAGGTTCACTACTGCATTCACAAGTGCCCACCACCTGTTCCTACCCTGAGACAGCTCCATCCAGTCCACACCCCCACTTCCCACTTCCTGAAGATCCATCTTAATATTGTCCTCCCATCTACATCTGGGTCTCCCAAGTGGTCTCTTTCTCTCAATTTCCTCACCAAAACCCTATATATACCTCTCCTCTCCCCCATATACATTACATGCCCTGCCCATCTCACTCTTCTCGATTTTATCACCCAAACAACACTGGGTTAAGAGTGCTGATAATTAAGCTCCGCATTACGTAGTTTTCTCCACTCCCCTGTTACCTCGTCCCTCTTAGGCCAAATATTCCCCTCAACACCATATTCTCAAACACCCTCAGCCTACATTCCTCCCTCAATGTGAGCAATCAAGTTTCAGACCCATACACAACAACAGGCAAAATTATAGTTATGTACATCATAATCTTTAAATTTTTGGATAGCAAAAAGGAAGATAAAAGATTCTGCACTGAACATTTGCAAGCATTCCCTGACTTCAATCTGCTCTTAATTTCTTCCTGAATAGAATTTTGATTTGTTATGGTTGTTCCCCAATATTTGAACTCTTCCACCCTTGCAAAGGAAGCATTACCACTCATTATAATGTAACTTCGTCCTGCATACAGACCTCGATACATACCATGTACTCAGTTTTATCATCATTTACTTGTAGTCCAGTCTCCTTACTAGCAACTACTAAAGCTTTTGCATTTTTCTTTACAGTATGTACGCCCTCTCCCAATATATTAACATCCGCATACACCAGAAGCTGATGTGTACCATTTAATTTCAATCCATCCGGGTTTATCTAAACCCTCCTAATGATGTACTCTAAAGCAAAGTTGAAAAGCAATAGCAATAAAGCATCTCAAAGAAAGGGCAGGACAGAGAAAGTAAAGCACACCAGAATTAAAAACTCAGTCAAATCATGTCTATGAGGTGTTTGAAATTCATGTTTAGATTTTGTTTATATTTCATTTCATCACCAAATGGTCGCCCACGCTCTTCTGTGGTCTTAATTATTTAAAGGATACATTTTATCCATTGTAATACAAAAAAAAAAAAAAAAAACCCTAGAAATAAGAAGAAAATGCTACAGCAAAGACTATCTGCCATTTATATGTAGCTGCAAGGCAGGTAGCTTACTGTTCAAAGAAATCTATGAGTTGTCCCTTTTGTGTAACAGTACCTTTCCTGGGGTTATATACATGTAACTAATAGCAAGAAAGCATACTGAGACATATATACAGAGCACAGGACATAATTCTAGCACCACAGTTGCTTGATATAATACAGGTATATTAGCAATATCACATGACAATGCTGTCAGCTGCACTGTGCATCTGCTGTTGCAGTAATGCACCACACAGATGGTATGACCTAACACACTGTTACTCTGTACTTAGGACTTAAATATGATTTTACAGACATCAAAATGAAAGCTGATAATGTGCAATGCATTGTTTACTCTGTGCTTCATGTTTAAATATGATTCTACAAAGATCAAAATATGTTTCCTTTTCATAATTCTTATCAACATACACAAGTATAGGGTACAAGACATACTTTTGTTTTCTGACTACATTCCTTAGTGCTTCTTCTTCTTTTGCCTTTTGTGAATTCTGCTCAAGTTTTATCCATTTTCTTTATCACCTCCACAATGGATTCTCTATATTCCCTTGGTTCATAACTAAATTAAATTTCTTGGGGTCTGTATCATCACATGTCATGTTAATTTGGATTCATCAGTATCCTTCATAACCATCTACTCTTGTTTCCCATTTATGAAATAAATATTTATCTCACTTCAACTATTAACGAACAACTGCACCTATATAACTTTCATTTAAAACACTTTAAAACACTTAAAACCACTTAAGTGTTTTAAGTGAAAGTTATATAGGCGCATTTGTTGGTTAATAGTTGAAGTGATTTTACGAAATGCAGGGTGCAACAATGAGATTCATAAATGTTTATCTGTTTGATTTTTTACTCTGTCTCATCTGGTGCATTCCTAGACATTCTACAACCAACTTGAACCCCAGATCACACATAAAAAACCACCCACTCCACAGAACTCCCTTCAAACAGCATAAATTTCTACTTCATTAACGACAACTTAAATAGTTTGATTTGAACAGCAAATTATTTCACTTCAGCAGTCGCAAAGCAGAAACAAAACAAGAAAGTTCTCATGAAAAAACTGTGGCCTTCTTGGATATGAAACTGATCACAGTGACAAAAAATTCTTGCACCAGTTCTCCAAAGTCTCTCCCTATTAATGAGTAAGTTGAAAAACGTTATACACCACTTCCTGAGGCGATTAATTTTTGAGACGGACATCACTGTCAAATGGCACAAGGTATCAAATGATCAAACAACTGGTGCCTTGTAGTTGAAACATACAACAGTTGTGGAGGATGATCATCTGGAAAGAGAAGTGCGTTCTGCTGGCAGTGGTATGGATCCAACTGAATGTCAAGAAGCATTTCGAGGACTCTACATTGAGATAATCACAATTCTCGTGCCATATCATGTAAGCTTCTCCAAATTATATGCCACACAGTTATGAGCAAAATATACTGACATATTGCATGCTGCAGCTACAATGAAAATGTAGTAAAAATTTATAAAATTGGCAACTTTTTACATAAAAAAATTAAATATTACTGCGTAGCATCAAATGCTCTACCAAAAAAAGTCTCAAACTGTAACTACTTTTGCTATCTTTTCTGGACAACAAACAACTATCCTGTTGAATGTACTTTTGTCAGTGGCTTTAGTTCTGGCTTTGGATTAAATATTCATATTTTGGTGCCAAAAGGGCCCCTTGAGAATTGAATAATTGAATAAGAAGCCTATAAAAACACTGTACCAAAAAATCACATGCACACGCGCGCACGCTTGAACACACACACACAAATCAAACTGTTGTTGCGCAGTAATGTACAGTCCGCTAAGGCTAACTTTTCTGAGTTACAAGACGAATGCTTAAGGTGTACAATGTAGCTGATCAATCTTCTGGAATTTCCGGCTCTTTTGAGGAGACAGAGGCAGTATGTTCCTTAGAAACACCTGTCAGACTACTTGGCATCACACCCCAAACATCAGATTCAATATTCATCATCATGAGACCTCAAATCTCATACTTTTAATCAGGCATCCATACATAAACCCATCATAATTTACAAACTCCTGACAAATGAAACTAAACCTTGCACCAAAACTCAAAGTACTCTGTGTAGTAAAGTTTCCTCAGAGGAGGTTGTGGTGGTGGTGGAGAAAAATAAGTGGAGGGAGGAGGAGACACAAAGGAAACCCCCCCCCCCAAAAAAAAGTCTGACCTGTGCCTTAACTGTGTCACTGCATGTGGTCTACTATGCCTCAGTGAAAGTGACTGAGTACAAATGACACTACTCCACCAGCCAAATCCTGAATGCCAAGTGCAAAATTAATCACCACGGAATTATTTTCATTCACCATAGGCTATCTAGTAACCAAGCACTCTGATTGCTGGAGACTGGAGAGATGGATGCCTGAACATAACTCAGCGGAAACACAAAACTCAATGCTCAGTCCATCGCAATGCATGCAGGTAAACAGCAGTGCACCAAACGGCTGGTAGACGTTACATGTATTCTAGACTCCACACACACCTGTAATGACTTTCCTTTGATAAGGACAGTCTGCATGCTTTGCTTGCCTTTAATGTCTGATTTTTTAATGGGATGTAGATGTGTTCTAAATTTTAATCTGCTAGTCAGTGCTCTTCTCAGACCTCATCGAAGTTCACATTCTTATTTCTTAAAACAGAAATAGTGAACTGGATTTTCCACATTAGCTCCACAGATGTATTCTCAGGTTAATCTAAGAGACCTAAACCACCTGTGGTGTACACATTCCCCCATGTACATTCAGCACTTGTACAGGGACATTATGTTATCAGACAAGTCACAACTCTCTTGACTCACACTGTTTTACATGATGTGAACATATTTTACTTCACTGTAGCACACTTAATATTAGGCTTTTACTTACAAAATTTAAATAAAATTTTTAAATAGGAGCTACAAATTGTTTTCTTTGGCTTGCAGATACACATCATATCTTAAAAAACACACTGTTCATTCCATGTTGAAGGTCTCTAAGTTAAACAGTTAAATGGGCCAACAGTAAGTGATCAGTAGCATTAGTTACATAAAATAATGCCCCCCAGTATTAAAATTCCCATCCTTTCCTTTCTGATCAATAATTTACAAGATCTGGCCAAACTGTTCCATGAGTGATTTTGTTTTTGCACAACAGGAACTTAGAAGAGTTAAAATTTATTCCTCTGGATGTTGTCCCCCCCCCCCCCCCCCCCCCCCCCCCAACCAATATTCTTACCTATCTACAAATCTTTCTTCTTCCTAAAAAATAATTTTTTTATAAAATATTTTTATAGTAATATAAAAAAAAATTAAAAAATTTATTTAT
>Ga0123357_10002766_pt1 | contig 19784 bp, 16 predicted proteins | sample TergutEmb28metaG_FD_89873 | JGI IMG/M metagenome (GOLD analysis project Ga0123357, IMG submission 89873) | Embiratermes neotenicus P4 segment gut microbial communities from Petit-Saut dam, French Guiana - Emb289 P4 | ecosystem: Host-associated > Arthropoda: Insects > Digestive system > Gut ...
ACAAGGACATGTGGTGGCATTGGAAATATATATATATATATGTGTGTGTGTGTGTGTGTGTGAGAGAGAGAGATAAAGATGCAATTGAGAAATGTTATTGCTAAGCTGTGAAAAGGAGCGGCTTATAAATAAAATACTGTCCGTGCCTTTAAAGCCAAGGGAATATTTTTCTTGTATCGAAATTCAGTCCCAGATTATTTCCGCAAAATTTTTGATGCAGCTGAGACATGCTGCTCCAGAGTCATCAATTAACAATTCCGCCAATTTTCACCCGCTAAACATTTCCTCAACAAATACAGAAGAGTCCCATCTCACTGGATTCTCGAACGCCTCCCCAACAACCTTACTCCGTCACATATGTTCAAGAAACTCAGTCCACTGTCCCACGTTCCTGTGAAGCAACCGAGAACGAAACAACAGGCCAACGTCATAGTACCCTCAGAATTTAATTAAAACACAAAAAATTAGGATGATAAAGCAAAGTGAGAAAAGGAAGGGGGCATCAAAAGGCCACCCACGACTAAGAAGTAGGACTTGGCCAAAAAAAAATGCTGCTGATGACCCCGAAGTTGCTTCGCAGTCGAGTGCTGAATATTGGAAAAAAATATCGCAGGACACAAACGATTAGGTGGTAAGAGTGTTCAGGATGACTACATGGAAAGTACCGATTGCGAAAGGCAAGCTTCAAGAGATAAAAAAACTTAAGAAACTGGAGCAATATCTGTACTAAAAGCAACTTTGTCGATTTTATGAATTTTTCTTTTTTTGGTTCTTTGGTGCGTTCGCAAAATTGCGAAAATCGACTGTTAGCTTCTGCATGTCTGTCCGTCTGTCCGTCCGTCCACATGGACCAATTCGGCTATTCCTTAACGGATTTTCGTGAAATTTGATGTTTGAGGATTTTTCGAAAATTTGTCAAGAAAAATATCATTAAAATATGACAAGAATAACAGATACTTTACATAAAAACCAATACACATTTTCAATCTATCTCGCTCAGTTCTTCTCAAAACGAGGATTTTTTATACAAAACCTGTAGAGAAAAAGAAAACACACATTTTATGTTCGATAACGTTTTTCCGAAAACCGTGTCGTTTATGAGATAATGTGGAAAAATACTGTACAGCCGGACAGGCAACAGATGACAAGGTGGTTCATGTGCATCGAACGCTGGATACCTAGGGTTATAAACACAAGCTCAGAATATGTAATACTTACTGCTTTTCCAATGCAACAATTGTTGCACGAATGCGCCTCTGTGTTACGTACATTGCAATTCTTGTTAATTTATTCGTGTTTATATTTAGTCTATTCGTGATTCTCTCTATTCATATTTGTTAACTTCCAAACAGACTTATGAAAGTTTCTTCTGTGACTTTTTACTTAAGTACAACGAAAAGAACTGCGGGAAAATATTCTTTATTGATACCTTTAAGTTCATATAACTACTTATTATTTTATCATTTTCCTTAATAAACAGTTCGTAATGTCAATTTTCTACTTGTCTGTTTAAAATATGTGTTGTTTCTGTTTAAAATGTCAAATATTTCCTTTTATTGCTGTCACTAAGCGATATTTTCTCATTTATATTAATGTCGTGGAATTAAAATACAACATATGTCTACATCTATTCATACTTGAAAGCTCTAAGTATGTAACAAATAGCCCCAGTCCCTTGGGGAGAAACACAACACTATTGTTTTGAATTCAAATGTTTATGTATTTGCTTCTTATCTTCTCTGGAGTTTCCTCCATATATGTGTAACAGATACAATTATATTTTGCTGACTAAAGTACCATTTCCTTCAAACGTAATACAACAAACAAACATGTTTCCCGAAAAATTAGTACGTATTATTAGGCACATACAATATATATAGCTATAGATACAGATTATAGTTACTTTCTTATTACACGTTTCGCAAGTGAAGATTCGATAAGAGCGCCGGTCCGGTCCACCAAAGAAAACCAAGTAGTCTAATGCCATAACGCAGAACTGTTCCGAATAAACTAAAGTCATTCAGTCACCTATGAAATCCCCGGTCTCTTTGTGGAACCCGAGAGCCCAGATCACACTGTCACATTTTGTTGTATTGTTTGAAGCTTTTCATGTACTGCCCGCAGATGTTAAGTTCGTGCTAGTCGTCATGAACAGTGGCGGGTAACAACAACTTTTATACAAGAAAAATTTAATAGAAGTTTCTACAAAATAAAGTCACAGTCAATTCACAAACAGACTGTAACCTTCTGGCGCCAGGGTACACTCTCTACAAAATTAAATTACAATAAATAAAATAAAGTTTATTCGTAGTTCCTAGAGCTACGTGACTAGTCCCTAGCTGTTCATTGCAGACAAATGGGCTCTACAGGCTCTGTGTTCAACGTTACTGAAATGAGGTACATTTTTCACGTCTTCAGTCTCCACGTTACCACAACTTCGCTCTTAGGTTGCGGTCACACCGTTGACCGTCAAAAAATAAAGTTGTTCATAGAATTTCTCGGGGCAGTTTCTCTGGAACGATTAAATGTAAAGCTTCCATAGTTGAACGAGCTATGACAAATATTATACAATATGGAAAGTTATTATTGCTATTCTGTCTAATATTTATCACGAAGGATATGATAGGGGTTATAGGCCTATAGCACTGACGAGAAAAATGAGAAATACATACACATGTTGTCATAAAGCTTCAGTCCTATACGTAGATATGACGATAATATATCAGATAAACACATATGTTATGCAGCTGCAAACTAGATTTAACTGCAATACAATTTTGCTCAATTACATGAACTTGAGCCGTTCATCACTTCTTTTCACATCTACTACAAACGCGTTTTGGTTTTTCGATAAACTACCATATTCTTTCAATGTATAAATTCGTATTCTTTCCACACAGAAAAACGTATGAAATACTTCAATGTGTTTTTAAAACACGTGGGCCAAAATAGAGTTAGCCATATGCGGCAGGTTCTTCGAAAACTTACTCTTGTTGCCACCACACGAACGCAGGCTATAAGCGTACCACAACTACTTGCTCCCCTACCACACACAATTAATAACCACCCTATACTAAGCAGAACAGCATGTGTCTCACATTCGAAGTACATAGCTGAAATCTCTGCAGGGACAGCCGATCCTGACCGAGAAGTTTCGTGGTGTTTCTACGTCACACATACCTTCGTCGAAACAGCGTCATAAAATATCAGAATAAACAAGCAAGAACACATTATACGTTATTCGAAGCACAACAGCAGCAGCAGCAGTTGGTGCGGTGTTGCAAACCTTTATACGGCTTAACCTCACTACTACTCTGTGGCGTAGTTAGGACATCTCGCATTCTTCCCGGTCACGATTAAAGCCCTGGTTATGTATGTATGTGTGTGTGTATATATATATATATATATATATATATATATACACAGCAATAATGACTTCCCAAGTTAATTTAAAAGTTAAATCGTACCTAAATTAAATAACAATTGCGCTGACATTTTTAGTCCTTAAAAATTATTCGGGCATGCGTTCATAATGGACTTTAATGCAACAAACTCATACGAATCCTGCTCATTTCTGCGCACTAAAGCTGGGATTTCGATCCAGATGGAAACAGACAAGGCTATATAACAAAATTAGAATTAATTGCTGCAAGCTATTTACCATACTGTTATTTCACACGAACCAATGTCCTCTTCTCTCTGCTCTTAATCTCTATAGCAGGCTGCAGTGATTGGTGAAGCCTCCATGTGTTACTTGTCAGCATATGCTGAACAATAAAAAAAACACACACGCGCGCGCAATAAATTTCACTATGCAGAAACACGCTACTACGCACTGGATATACCATCCCAAATGGGGTCCGCATTTGGGATAACATATCGGTTGGAAGACCGAAAAATTGTGGTTCGATTCCTGGCAGGGGAAGCAGTTTTGTTGTCTTCTCAAGAAAGTCCACACCAACTCTGGGACCCATCCAGCCTCCTATTCAATGGGCAGCAGAAGCGCTTCCCGTGGCGCTAAAGCGGCCTGAGCGTGAAGCTGACCACTCAGCAAGTGCCGGGGATAAAACAGAGTGGAGCTATACTTCCACTCCACTCTACGCCTTCATGGAAGGGACAGGGACTATTGACCCAGTAAAACAATAATTTTACTCAGAATAGGGGCCTATGTATTCGCCAGTACCAGTATACAGAAAAGGAAACGAAGCCATTGTGAGTACATAATCACGACTCGTCGCTGAAGACACGGATGCCAACATACGCTATATCTGTTAACGATATGGTTTGTGTCTATTCCCATTGACACTGTAAAGCACGGTCAAATGTTGGATTTGAGGTTCTACAAGAGACTATTGTGAAGAATGATATATTCTGGGGTGTAACGCCATATGGGCTGGAAGAAAACTGCCGACGTTTCGGAGGAACTTGCTGCCTCTATCTCCAGGACGGAAGAGAACTTTGTACCCCTGAAGCATGAATAAGTTTCTAATAGACAATACGGCGTCAATCCCATAAATCAGTAATTTTCGTAATTAAATAGTTTCTTCAAACATGCTGCCCATATAATATGGCTTAACCCGTAGCAGGACACAAAACTGACAACAAAAGTTTGCCTGTGGGGCACTGGTACAAAAAATCCATCGTTGTTTGCTGGATGAAAAGTACATTTTTCTACTAAAACCCGTGAAAATGAGGTCACCTTTAAAATTAATGGGGATGTTCTACATGACATCTAGCCGTCACATATGACACCCCATTTGACACTACGCACATTGCTGAAATTCCCCCACCCCTTCCCTTGTTCCTCCACCTTCAGCTAATGCATAACTTTTTGTTACATTCCTACAGCTTGCACATACAAACGTTTTGATATACTGCACAAATTGTGCGTTACTTCAACGGCAAGTATAAAACGTCAATAGATCCCCGAGCGCACGCTATTTTGTTGACGTTTCGATCGCCAACAGCTGAAAGTACGGTACGCCTACGGTTGACATATCATTGTACTTTTCGCTTGTACAAACCATACATATATTGATTTTCTAAAAATACTACACCAAACCATGCTTCAAAACATGGCAGTTGTTTTTAGTACTCACCTTAGTTGTCCCTCATTCACTTTTTTCAGAAATACACCGAAATTCTACACACACTGGAACACAGTACCCGCACTAGCAGCCATCATCTATGAGAATCTCTTCACACAGTCGGGAAGGAACCCTGCCGTGATAGAATGTAGTTCACAACATCAACAGGTTTTTAACTACTCTTCCAACGTTATGTTACAATTAATTGAATATACGCGAATTTCGATAAGCGCTCTTTCTGCCTGCAGTACTTCAACCGGATACACGTGCAGTTATCGCCGTAGACTCTGCGTAATCATACTCTCAGACGTTCATATAACGTCTCGCATCATTCAATATGGCTGTTGGCGCTGCAGTAGGGAGGGGGAGTGACAGCAGTGCTAAAGTGTGTGTGTGCGTGTGTGTGTCTCTATCAATGCTAATACAAAATATACCGAATATACGTTCGCAGTACGATATCTGTGTTTTTGTAGTTACTGACGCTGATTCGTGTTAATTCAATTGCTAAGGACGTACCCAGTTATTGGATTATACAGTCTAACCTATCCATTATAGCCTTTCATTTGTAATTGTATGACATGCAGTACAAATGGAAATTATACTAACCCATAAGTAAATGACATAATAATTCGATGCTTTCTTTGTAAACAAGGCTTTTGTTTTATTATCTTCACGGAACACGATAGATAATTAATTTGACAGTTTCTAGGTTAGAACGAAGGTAGGTATGCGTTTGTTGTCTCTTGAATTTTTACTGCGTGTTCACATTATACTGTAATTAATGGCACCAAATATTTTAATGTATTGCGTTACCAGAGTAACAGGACAGGATTTTTATGCAAATTTTAGAGGTACTCGTCAATCAGCTGTGAAATTGACGTTTGTGTGTTACAAAGTTCAAACAGTAGATGGCACAAGTAATCGTGCGGTATATGTGGTGCCATCTAGTGCTTGCAAAGTGAACGTGTGTTCGCCAACTAAAAATTTCACGAATAAGACATCATTTTGTGATCGTTCTTTTAAAAGTAGTAGGCTTTTACTTTCCAGAGCGCACCAAGTGGTGATTTATGGCTGTTTAGAAGAAACTGGACGTTTACATAGTATTCAAGGTGTCTTTTAATGAAGAAGTGGTCATTTCTTTGTACACTTTACAATAATCAGACCACTTACAAAACGTCCACATGTAATTGCAGTAATGGCGGAATTATTATTTTAGAAGGTTGATTAAAATGTTTCACATGAATTACGAACGTTATATGATAAGTCTTATTTCACACAAGTTATAAACCCTACTGATACATTAGGGAGCACCAGTGTTTTGCCTATCGAACAGAGACTATTCTATCATTTGCACCTTCATTAGCTAATGGTATTTGCTGGGTCAGTCTGTGCAACTTGTATTTAATCATCAGTTTTAGTCGCTGTCATATTTTAATAGAACTCTGTATTCTTTGCAAAAAGAAGTCAGTATAAGGGTCTCCCAAGTCCAAACTGAAACCATTCTCTAAAGATAGTAAAAACAGTAGGAGGCAAAAAATATTGTCTGACTGGAAACATATGGCTTACTACTCTTGTATGTTGTACTCCTACCTATTTTGGTTGAGTAAAGAAATTCTTCAGGTGTTTGTTCAAGACAACATAGTTTTTACATATTGAAGTGTTGCTTTCAATGTTTTGGATATTTTTCCCTGCAAGTATACTTTGGTAATGAATAATAAAACTTATATTTTAAGAGCTATGGTGTTGCAAGTACATTTTGCCAGCCCTTCAATTTCACAACTTTTTATGCACTGATGCATATTTCCCCTATTGTAATAATACAGTAGTTGTCCATGCATTTAAACACTATGAAATAAAAATGCATGACAGACTGGTAGTAAAGCACAACACATTCTTAACCTCAACTCCAGGTGTCTGAGTGGCTTGTCCCTGTCCAGTAAGAGATGAAGACAATAGTAGCCAGTGTTCTATGCAACCCGTTCTGACAACCACTATCATGCATGCCAAGTAAAAATAGTTTCTATTTTGTAGAACCAAACACCTCACTAAATAGACATGTAGTTACTGGCAATGAAATATTTTCATAATCACCAAGGAAGTGCAAATTTTAGAAGGTAGATGGTTTGCTTAAGACAACCAATAATCATACAATACAAGGCTTGACAATTAAGTGAAGACCCAATCCTTTGGAACATACCAAATGGTGTTTTTATTCTTGTTAATAACAGCCTTCGGTTTTAACACTCACTCAGTATGTAACCATCAGTGTAAGGCAACTTCAGAACAGACCTGCAACCACACAATTTTGTAGTGTGCAAATGACTGGAGAAATTTTAGCCACAATATCAGACCTAATGACACAAGCCAACAATTTTGATGGCAATCTGCAGAAAAATAATACAAGTCAGTGAAAGCAAAAACAAGATTTGTAGTTGTCAGTTTTTCCATTACTTCTATGGCCACGCATAGTAATGCAAGGCATGTATGTTTGTCTCTGCGAGCACAGGAATATACCAGTTCGGGAACACAACGTGAGTTCGCCTTGTGGTACATCATTTTAACTTGCTGCAAACTGACTTTCTAGCCCAGTTTGGTGCTACAGTGGGGAAATATCCAAAAAAATCATTGATACAACTTGCACAGCAAATGGATGTGTTTGTGTCTACAGCACAAAATGCAACAAAACTTTGCATTCTTTATTGCCCTTTCTCATTGTACCTCTTGTGTGTGTTCCCTCTGTCCCTACTGTCTTCTTACATCCCTGACACTAATAGAGTAAGTGATATGATCAAACATTTTCCGTACTAACCATGAGATGACACTACTGCCCCTAGGTGTACATAGTGTAGAGTCTACAGAGTCACTTCCTGCTTGGAATATGGCTGTGACACCTGTGGTTGTTCGGTACTGTCTTGTTTAGTACAAGTGTGTTATTCCATTTGGAATTTTTGTATACTTTTAAAATGGCTGACTTGAAAGAACAGCACGTTTGTCTCAAATTTTGCTTTTAGCTGGGGGAAAATGATACGGAAATATATGAAATGTTAAAAGCAGCTTTTTGGAGAGCAGAAGTGTGAAGGACACAAGTTTTTTTGAGTGGTTTTCTAAGTTTAAGAGTGGTGTGACAACTACTAAAGATGCCTAATTCTCAGAATGTCTATCAACAAGCAAAGCAGGTGAATATGTATACTGAGTAAAGGCATTTGTCCTTGGAAACAGAAGAATTATGATCCATGAAGTTGTTACACATGTTGGAAATTTCATTATGGTCAGTTCACAGAATTCTGAATGATAATATGAACAGGTGTCAGAATGCCACCACATTCATTCTGCACACCTACTCACTCTGCAATGTGCAAAAATGTCTGGCTAAGAACAAAGTGTTACTCCACACCTTTCCCACTCACCATATTTAGTGACACATGACTTCTTTTTTCTCAAACAATGAAAGATGGCATTAAAGGGAAGGATATTTAATAATATCATCAGGATTCAAGCAAAATCATGGGAATGCTCTTCACAGAATACTTCAAACAGTGGCATATTTTAATCACACTGCATAGCTGCAGTGAATAAATGCATTGCTCTTATCTATGACCCAGATTTGTGCTTTCTTACAAATTTCATCAACCACAGTTTTTACCTAGTCACTCTGAAATTTTTGAATATTTTCTGGAACAAGTACCCAATATAAACCTTCCTAATTTCAACTAATTTCTGTTTTCATGTAACAATGCAATAGGCTTGATTGGCATTATTTTTTTAAAACAATGCTATGAAAAGTTTCAAAGTGCATCATGACAGGAGAAAAAAAATCAGGAAGGACACTTTATGTTTCATAGAGCAGCAGTTGATTCTGCAAGCCAGACAACCTCACCTAAATAATCAAAGAGTTAAACATCTGCCAATGTAAAAGAAGAGTAGAGACTATTACAAAAATAGGGATTTATTTACCAAACCCAATATAACTACACAAATTTTGCAGCTTAATATTTTAATTATATCACATACATAAACATATTAATGAGCATCAAAATAATTTTATTGTTGAGCATATTATTTCCAATCTTATTCATCTGCATAGTGGCAAAAAAATGTGAGGCCACTGTCTTCTCTTATGGCACTGGTTGTACATTATGATCTGCATAACTACTGTGGTACAGAGCTTCTATGTATCAAACTGTAAAAATGCCACCTAATTGAACACTGTATAACAAATTATAAAGAAAAGATTAAAGGTATATACAATTTATCACAATAACCACTATTATTTATATCCATTTCCTTTTTTACACAAGATTAGAAAAAATATATGCATTTCACTATTTTCACCTTACCTGACCTACAGTAGTTTTGTAGTGTACCAGACACCACGATTTTACAGTGGAATTTCAACATGATCAGTAACAACACTTGTCTGAAAGATATCTTACATTGTTACTGATCTGCTACAAATGCTTGACAACTAAGAGATGTCTTTCCCTAGTCAGAACCATGGTCATGCTCAGTTAGAGAGTCAAGATAAAATAATACTGTGCCATATATAATCATAAACCATGGGTTCAGCTTTTTCTTTGCTATGCAAGAAACTAATCATAGCAAGCTTATTTAAAGTCCTCATAACAAAAATATTGAACATAAACATAAGTCAAGATTGTAACCACAAATTCAAATTCTTTCAACAACATTTGTAATTTTTAAGTATACGAGTTTGATTAAAATAAATCCACCACCTGATTACCAATACTCTAACAGGGACCATGAACATGCATAACTTCACACACTGTTACAGAGAAAAAAGTGTTTTCTAAATGAACGATGTTGTGGAAAGAACAAAGGTAATATACACTCACAATCCAATTATTACAAACTAACGAGAAAGACTATATAAAACATACAGGACTGCTTGCATTTAAATTAACTTAAACAGAACAAAGGTAACAAACCAAATGTCAGGACAATGAGACACTAATATGACTGGAGACATATCTGAAAAAGTAATTAATTTCTGATCATATTGGTGCATCTGCTATCAAAAGAAATCCTTTCATACTGTCAGTTCTATTACATAGTAATTGTTTATATATATGCTGTTGATATAAAATTAGTAAATTAAATATGGCAATTAATTTGATACCAACTGCAATACACAGGATTAAATACACTTTAAACTTTAAATATTCCACCCTCCTACATGTACAGTAAATGGGTGGTACTGCTAAAATTAATTAAAAAAAACTTTGTAATAGACTATTTATACACATGAATTATTCAACTGGAAGATAATTTGCAGGCACTGAGATGGTTGGTTACGTTTGTCTTACCCTGAAACATGTAGTTCAAATTACCAGTACTAACACTGTCACATCACTTGTCACTTCAAAGTACCTTAAAAATATCCATATTCATTTATCACATAGCCAAGACATTCACTGTAGTGATGTCTGCAGTCAAGAGTGTTTTAGTCTCCCATTAATTTGTACTGTTGAGTTGCTACTTATAGCTGCTTCTGTTGCTTGCAATGCTGCCTGCTGCAAGCTCTTTTCCAGGAAAGACTGATATGCTGGTTTCATGATCTGCAACATTTAGGGAGGCATTCGCCTTTAAATTACTTATATGAAAGAAAGATTTTATCTGTACATCTGTTTGAGAATACATTTCTTGGCATATCTTCTTGCCAGAGGCAGATTTACCATGAAGCTAATATAGCTTAAGCTTCAGGGCCCCTCAATTTCATACCTAATTTTGTATTCATAACTTTTTATTCTTTCTTAAAGACGGCCCCAAAGATTGGATAAGCTTCAAGCTCCACAAAACCTGGATCCACCCCTGCTTCTTGCACTGTTGTTAAATTTGATTTATTTTATATTTGCACACCTGTCCTTAGGGTTTTTATGTTCCTATTTTAAAGTTTGGTTCACATATGTTTAAGAGGATGGTACATCTGGAATTATAAGGAAGGCTATTTGCTGGAAGGATTCATGTGGATGGCCAAAATGGGACTGAAGTGTAGCCTTATGCACTTGTACAATTGGAGAAAAAATTTATATCACACAATATGAATAAATGCACAATAAAAAAGTGACTTTTTTCAGTCTCTGAGATTTCATGGCTTCAATTTTTAAGATTCCAAAGAAATGAAACTTGAAAACAAAATATTATAGAATTTTTTAAAGTGTGCAAGCCAGTATAAAAATGTCCAAGAATCAACACTGTGGTCACAGAACCAGCGAATAACAAAAAGTGTCTTAGCAATGAAATCAAAGGACCAACAAAATTCAGCAGGGTGCAGTTTTAAAACCTTAAGTTGAATGAAAATGGGTACCAAACCTTGCAAATTAACCTTTTGGCGCCAGAATTATTTTTCGAATTTTAGCACACCTGTATATAAAATGTGAATAATATAGGAACCAAATATGTTAGATTTATTAAACAAACTGCATTTTGAAGAGGATAAAACGGAGAGTATATACCATGTTTAAAATATTCAGTACCTATATTTGTTGAATAAATATATAAAATGCAACGTTTAGGGGTTAGCGGTGCGGTACGACCACTATAGTCGTCGTTAGGTTTCAAATGGTTAAGCATACAATTAGTAAGCAACAAAACTTATGAGACTATATATAATAATGAAACCGTGCCAATCCAAAGTCTTGTCATCAAGTTTGTTACTAAAAACACTTTGTCCTAAAGAGTGCGTATGGCCTACTTTATTTATCAGGGTACGTGTATTTTCACTCAAGCATTTTTCAGTCTTACAAGTACTGCCAGCATTAACACTACAAACTACCACTAACCACAGTTATGTCATTAAGACAAAGCATCTTAGTTCAAGATAAACAGAAATCTAGAATTCAGAACATTAATTTTTGTTTCATATGGCTGTGAAACAAGGAGCTGAGATAGAGTCAGTATATTAACCATGCTACAGGCTGGACAGTCCAGGGTTCAGATCCCAGCAAGGTCAAAGGGCAATCTTCTCCAGAAATATCCAGACCAGCACTATGGCCCACCCAGCCTCCTATTCACTGGATACCAGAGGTCAAGGGGCTGCCATTTACGGATGACCACTCACTTCACTCCGGTACCAAGTTTATAAAGAGGCTGGACTACACCTCTGCTTCCCCTCCCTTCAGTGGTGCGTATGGGGACAACTTTACTTTTATAGGTGTGAAAGAGTGAAGAAAATACCTGAACCAAAGATGAAATGAGAAGTGACATAATGAAGAACTTCCTGAGGCAGTCCACAAAACTAAGGTCAGTCAACCAAGAAGACTAATGGTCCAGACACATGGCTAGGATGGGGGAGACAATGAAATAATCTAAACTTTTTTATGAAGAAGCTGCCTGGAAAACAGCTACTTGGAAGAAAGAGGAGAGAGTTTAAAATATTATAGATAATTTATCTAAGGGAGACATATTATGGGTGGGTGGTGAATGGAAATGGCTCAGGACCACCTCTAATGGCAGGATTTGGTATTAGCAGTGTGAAACCTTTGGATTATGCTACCACAAGAAAAATGTTTAGTTAATAAAGAACCGGATCAGACTGTGGCAGGCCTATCGGAATCTGCTTCATTGGCTCAAATTAGTTTACTGTCAGAAAAAAGTATTACATAAAACATTTTGAATATTAATTTTGTCCTTCATGTACAGTAGCATACCTGACCGAGAAGGGCTGTACATGATGAAATCCCAACACTAAATTTTATCAAAATCTATCAATGTAACAGTCTTCCATGTCCAAAATGTTTGGTGTCATGTAAACTGTGCTTTTCTAGTAAGAAATAGTGCAGAACAGGTAATGTTAAAACATGGAACTGCAGTATTTAAATTCAGGCTAATGACAATAAAATGCTTTCAAGCTCACAGCTATGTTAAGTGGTTCAAGTAAATCACCATTTTTTGCATCCATTATCAGAACCCTGATGACAGAGATGGAGTTGTTCTTTGAAATGTTGGCTTACATGAACACAATTGATATACCTGCAGTTTTTTTAATGAGACACAATATTACTTACATTATCCCACAGTAAATTCGCAACTTCATCCAGACATGCTCCTATTTCTCTCATTTCTCCACTATACCTGCAAAATAAAATTTTACAAACTGGTATATAAAGAAAATTTCATTTTCCAGAACATATTTCAGCATTCCTCCTACAACCTCAACAATATTTCAAATGAGCTGTATAATATCAGAGTCCTGGGAAATGGTACACAAACCAGATCTTCTGAAATGCTAGTAAGTCTATGCCAACTGACATGGCACCATATCAACAAAGACTTGATCTTTATCAGCACCACTGTGAGAACCTCAGATCTCACGCAGCTTTTGCTAGGTTCTTTTTAGTACTATGCCAGGGCATTTCATTTGGACTTTATCACTAAATGCTGTGTTATTTGGCCCTTAAGCTGCCTGTCTACAATTAAGATTTTAAAGGAACTATTCTCAGGATAAACTCAAATATTTAAAATATGTTACAAATGAAACATCAAATTACTGCATTTATGCATGTGATGAATATTTCAAAATCTTATGGCACAAAAATATGGAGTAAAGTTATTCTTGTGCATGTCATGAGGGCATATGGAGGGATGGAGGTAGAACTTTGCCCATTCTTAGCCTCAGCACTAAACAGTGGTGAGTAGTCAGCTTCACACCTTAGTCACTTTACACGGCCTCACAGCCGGTCTGAACATTTCAGAGAAGAGAACAGTTTCTTGCCACTTCCAGGAATTGAACCACAATTCCTTGGTCATCCAGCCAACAGCGCCATCACTACAGTGACTTAGCTAATCAAGCTCCTAATACTCCTACGTTAAAGTACTTGGGTACTTCCAACATTTCACAGTCTGCAAAAATGTACAGGGACAACTTTCCTTTCAACCCTCTACTAATAAGAATGGGTTGTAAGACAGAATGAAAATTACAATATTATACAACTTCTTACATAGTCATCACTACTACACTGGCGATACTTCAACAATCTCACAAACATGCTGAAATATCAACAATGAGTTACTGTACTTTCTCAGACACTGTGTGCAGTTTATTCAGAAAATAAAGAACCACCTGAGTTCTCACGCCCTCCTTTTCTGTATCAATGCATCAAGTCATGCATGGTTGCAGTGTACAGGGTTTGAAGCTATAATCTGTTAGGCAATGTGCACATATTCTGTTAAAGATGAGAACAAAAGGGTACAGATGTGGTACCACTCATGGCTGATGAAAAAGTTGAACAAACTCAGGAGGCAGAAGAGTCAGATATTATATACCTTATAGAAAATACAATGTTGGTGACCATGTCAGCTCATATAACAGTGAAGACATCACTGAAGAAAAATAACTGTCATTATATTTTATCTTATTTTGCACTGTTTTATGTTAATCTGAGGAACAGTAATAACAGCAATTAGACAGTGCCACTGTTGAGAAAATAGTATAGCATATCATTTGTTTTGCATGGTGTCAGACCCAGGAAAGTAGAAGGTTACAGTAGAAATAAATGAAAAATCATCACATTCAGATTACAAGACTGCACTACATACAGTTGATGGGTAACATGTATCAAGTCCTTCAATAAATTCACATAACCTTTTTCTTTGTTTCTTAAAGAAGTGGATACACAGCTAACAGGCATTGAGAATTTGAGCAAATACAGTGCTATATTTATACGCATTATCACTGCACAGAATAATCATACCATAACTTATAGCACCAAAATATTAACAGTGAAAGTTAAACAGGCATGTATAAAATACATAGTTTTCAGGCCGTGAGGCACATGTTCAAGTAAATCTTATATTCGTGATGAACACAACAGATCAGAACTTCCACAAAGACCAACACCTGAACTTTGACTGAACAGAAAAGCACCAGACCAGAAACAGAAATTGATTAGACAATCCTACCACACACAGCACAACAACAGGGAAGACATAAGTATAAGAACAAAATATATCTCACCTGATATATGCCCATACTCCAAGACTCAACATTGCTGTACCCATAACCAAGTTACAGATATTTGCCAAGGAATACATTCCAACAAGGCCAAAAACTCCAGACAAAATGTAAAATATCACAGCTGCAGCAAAAAAGACAGCAGGAGTTCTTGCAGCCTTAAAGATGTTTTTACTTTCATTATGCATCTTGAATTGTCCAAACAGATCTTCCAGTTCCTAAAATTCAAAGGTAAGCATTACTAAAAGGCAAACACATTTAATTCACAACAGCATGCTTCACATTCTTGCATACTCCTAATGCCTGACAAAACCCTGCATAGGTAATGTACAAATCTTCCAGTTTGAAATTTTTTTATTGTCACATGTTTCATCATTATATACAACATTCTGAGAATCTGCACACAATATGTTTCAGTGTTTGAAGAATAATTTAAGGAAAATTATCACTTGATGAGATACGAGAGTTTATGGTGGTGAAGGTTGATGTCTGGCCCTCACAGTTGTGACACCACAGACTTATTAGTGAAAAATAGTGTTCCTGAGCAAGCTGCTGCCTCAGTTCAAACTGAAAGGTTCCTCAACACTGTGCATAACCATCATCAGGGCAAGACAGTGTCAAAATGGAGAAAATCACAAACTAACATGTGCGTGATCAACTGTGATTGTAAGCATTACCACTTTCTTTAGTATGCAGAAAACTTCATATAATTACATCTCATTACACAAATAACGAGACTGCAAATGGGGTATTCCATGACAAACCTTTTACCACACTGTTCTATATGTTCAAAGTGTCACATGGTTAAATTAATTTCATTTACACCCATGAGGACAGAATGGTTGTCCCTGCACTGACTTTGATGAAACTGGCAAATACTGCACAGGGTTATATGCATAAATCTCTACTACTGGTGTAAACAGTTCATACTCATAACAGTCACAACATATAAATCATACCTAGAGTATGCAATCTTAAGGAAGAAAATTCTTGAAAGATTCATTTCTCCTTGGATGTTATGTAATGTATAATGAACAGTTATGGAAATTCAAAGGAACACAGTACCCACATCTTCACAGACAAACAATCCCAGAAGAGTACCCTGCCTAAAGGCACTACATTTCCTCAAAATGCCTAACCCTTTTTACATTCAATATGTGCAACATCCCACAAGACTTTAGTCTTCAGCAACACTGCTGTAAGAACCTCGGATCTTCCAACAAAAGTCCCAACTGTCCAACATGATACCTGGTATATAACTCTGGTTCCCACAGTTTTTGAGTTTAACAATTACCAATCTTCACACAATCAGTAATAGTACAGACTGTCACACATTACAAGAACAAATGCTAAATCTTGCACTATATAGGAACTTACCAACTTTTCAACATGATTACAGAAGGCAATATCACTAGCCTTCTCTTAAGAACTGAGAACTACAAACTGACCTTATCTAGCTTCTCCTTGTATGACTCAGAGAAACTCTCGCCTCCCATTTTGCGTTTATTGATGAACTGAATTAAAGCTTTGTCTTTAATTCTCTGGTGTTCTGCCTCAAGATGTGCTGTGCTCAGATAGGGTTTAGCACCACCACACACACCCTCCATCAACAACGTGTAAGTTTCCCTGGCTGCTGCCACTGCTGCCAGATTGTTAGCTTCAGCTGTAGCCTGCAACAAATTAAAAAGATAAACTTGCTGTTCTCCTACATTCTTATATAATCCATTTCAACAGTACGTAATAGGAACACCACAGTGCTTTTAATAAGATACCAAAATTTCTTATGGATCTACAAACAACAGTAGAATCAGACAATATGCCGGCAGTAGGATGGCATTTTACCAGTACACTTTATATAGAATATAAATGCAAGAATTTTCATTTACTCAGTATTCACAGAAAATCTGTCCAGGTGCCATTTCCTCCATCACATATATCTTGTGGATAGTCATGGGACTGAACCCTGACCTGCAAAATAAGCCAGCATTTGAGCTACAGAATATGGCCCTCATTGTGTATTTAGGAAATAGTAAAAATGTATTCAAAATTCTTCAAATTAAGCCAAGGTGAAGCCATGTATTTGCAAAATTATCCAGTGCAAAACCCAAGGAAGTTTTGGTGTAACACTCCTTAGCACTTCCAAGCAAAGAAAATAAAATAAAAATAAAAACTCCAATGTGGGCACAAAAGAGACCTTAACCAGAACATGTAAGAAACAAAATGAGATGAACTGTAGCAGAAATTGTTCTCACAAGTCATATAGAAAGCTTTGTGTCTATGCTGCCTGACATTCAATTACTTTGTGATGTGATACCATCATGGTAAAACAGTGTGCAATTCGCAGAAGACATCGGAAAACAGTAGTCGCAGTACTAGTAGTAGTAGTAGTAAGTCCAGCTGCAATAAATATCCAGTCACTGAAGGCCATATACAACAGGTATCCAATTAGGATACTTATACTGGTTTCAGATATAATTTTGCAGTGAATAAAAAACAGTGATTAAGAAATCACAGTGATAGTCATTAGTTCTTTGGTTATTGTACAAACAAGATTCAATTACAGAACGACATTAAAGAAAAAATTAAAACCAGTAAATAGAAATATACAGGTTAATATGACTCCATGAAAAGTTACATTACAGATTTGCAGGTGGAGGAATTTTGTGTGTGTGTGTGTGTGTGTGTGTGTGTGTGTGCGTGTGCACGTTTGTGTTTGTGTTTGTGTGTGCGCGCGTGTTTTGTGTGTGCGCGCGTGTGTGCGTGCGTGCGTGCGTGCGTGCGCATGTGTTTGTGTGTGTGAGAGTGTGTGCGTGCATGCGCTTGTGTGTGTGGGTGGGTGGGTGTGCATGCATGTGTGCATGTGTGTGTGTGTATATATATATATATATATATATATATATATTGTAAAGTACATTACACTTACATCAGAACAGCATATAAATGTGTAAGACTATAGCAGAATAAAAAAAGTACTTACAACTAACATGGATTTTGGTTCAGGTAACTCATCGCCTCTGTAAATTTCAAGGTAGGATTTGAAATACTGGAGCAATTCCTTTGCTTTCACTTTCTGACCACCAATTTCTTTAATAACCAAATTCTCAGGGGCCAGTATCATCGGGACCAATTTCTGAAGCTGTTTCTTGAAGTCTGGCTCAATGTCTGAAACAAGAGGGGGCAGACATATGTAATCAAACTAACTTTCAAATTGGTATCCACTCTTTTCAGTGACCCAAGCACTTCTAACACTTAGTGGTCCACAAACCAACACAGGGACAACTGTACTTTAAACCCTATACTACTGAGACAAGGGTTCAGGACTGAATGAAAGCTTAAATAATAAACTTAATCTCGTACATCTTCAGTGCCAATGACAAACATTAACCCTTAGTTTCATGCTGGCTATATGAATGCCACCATACAAATACCCTACAGAACTTGTGTGCTATACAAATGCTGGCTGAATTCACTGTCCATGCCATGAAATGAAGTAGGGGAATAGAGGGTAGCTCAACTCATTCTAATTCCACATTAGATGAAGTTTAGTGGTCAGCTTCATGCTCTGACCACTTTATCCCAAGGAAAGAACCCAAGTACCTATTGAATAACAGTTTGTCTCGTCCCCAGGTCAGTGTGAATGCCTTAGAAACCAGAGTGTTATATTAACCCTTTGACGCCTAACGACGACTACAGTGGTCCTAACGCACTGCTAACCTCTAAACATTGCATTTTATATATTTATTAAAAAAATATAGGTACTGAATATTTTAAACACGATATATACTCTCCGTTTTTTCCTCTTCAAAATGCAGTTTGTTTCACAAATCTAACATATCTGGTTCCAGTATTATTCACATTTTATATACAGGTGTGCTAAAATTAAAAAAATAATTCCGGCACCAAAAGGTTAACCAACATCATCATATTTTGTTCATTTTCCTTCAGTCTGCAGCCTGACATGTGTTGCCCTAGTAGAATTTTGTCTGGGTGTTACTAAACACGTAGACAGACTCTCTAAGAAAATATTCCAGCAATAAAGAGAAGCAAGCATGAGTCAATTTTACAGGACCTCTGTTCAAAGACAGAGCGTAGTGACAACTACGAACAAAGGGATTCTCATGGTGTATGACATAACCAGCCATAAATGGCTGCAGTGTTTAGATTGTTCTGACCATCAAAGGCTAGGGTTACAAGTGGACTTTTGTTTATTTCCTTTGAAAGCAATAAAGTCATCACTCCTGCCATTCACTGGGGGCTCTGAAAGATGTGATGAAATGTACCAACTTGATTTATCTTTATTCTGAAAATAAGCATGAAGGAAATCCTTTACACAATTTTCAGTGCTACTTGTCTTAAACAATCAGGAACACACTCTTCAATTATTTCTAAATTTTGAGAATTTGTGTGTTTCCTGACCCTTCCTTTATCTTCAAAAACACATTACAATTTTTGTTATGCTGGTGGAGTTTATGACTGTCTTGCAGTGAGTTCAGGTTCTGTACATTTAGGCAATGCAAGGTGCAGCGGTTGAAAGAGCAGAAGATTGTTATATCACTTCCTGCTGCTGCCAACTTAAGAACATGAAATTCCCTAACATAACTTTCCAAGTACAGTAGAACCTCGATCTATCGTTCCCGTATCGATCGTTTTCCCGCATCTACCATTCGCCATTTTTGGTCCCGAATAAAGTTCCATATAAATAACGTTATTTATTCCCGCATCCATCG
>Ga0123357_10002767_pt1 | contig 19778 bp, 4 predicted proteins | sample TergutEmb28metaG_FD_89873 | JGI IMG/M metagenome (GOLD analysis project Ga0123357, IMG submission 89873) | Embiratermes neotenicus P4 segment gut microbial communities from Petit-Saut dam, French Guiana - Emb289 P4 | ecosystem: Host-associated > Arthropoda: Insects > Digestive system > Gut ...
GTAGTTCAACAACATAGTCGCAAACTCCTGAAGATGGACATATTAATGCCCGAAACATGTTGAGTATCTAAGAAGTAAAGTAAATATAACAAGTGACATCTAGTTGGTTTTTTATTCTTCAACATTTTCGTACAGTTTCATAAAGGTTCACGCCTTAGAAGCTCAACACCGTTTTATATTTCGCCAGTTTTACGTTAATATTTAAGTGCTGAAGGCGAAATAAATTATTTTCCCGTCGATGCGTAACCGGAAGGCAGATTAGAGTATTTCAATATTACCTTCATTAAAGTTTTCACTTAACTCTTCCAATTCTTGCCTCATGTTGTCACTAAAATGTGCGCGTTAAAAACTGAAGTCAAAATTCAACATCAGCTGTCTGCAGTGATTGAGCCTTGGTTCCATCACCACGTGAAATCTGATACAGACATCATCTTTGAAGTTCTGAACACATTCAAGGCAGCTCTTTACTGTTAAAACTATACAACTACATTTCTAAACGTTAATGACCTCTGACATTACACCGGAAGATGGGGTCGAGTGATTAGTTATGCTACTATATGTTTTGGTTGTTCCCAGGTTCAAACCTCGGCCACGAGATGGCAATTCTTATTGATATTATCGGTTATTTGTCTCACACTTTCCAGGAAAATCCCAAGTTGGTACTTCAAACCAGATCACAGCTATTTCCTTCAATGTCCTCTGTAAATCATTATTCGTTAACAGTCTAACTTTCCGACGCTACAGAACTGGAAGTTCGCTTAATAAACAAAAAATTAAGTCAGCTTTAAACCAAGCAGGTTAGTGTAGTGAGGTGTGGCATTCAAACTTCGACCCAGACACCGGCTGTCCTGAGTCAGGCCTTTTTGAGTTTCCTTAGTCACTCCACCTGCATGCCAAGATAACACCTTCCGTATTCCTCCATCGATGTCTTCCAGATCCTTCCCAATTCTTTAATCACTAGTGACACACAACTCGACGCCTTGTAGTCCACGACACTGAAAGCGTCGTAAAATGAACAAAGAAATGGTTAATTAATTTTATAGTATGGTTTGTTTTCCGGTACACGCTTTGTGAAATTAAAAAATACATATTGTAATTTCTTTTAATTTTATATGATGTGTACTTTTCATCTTGGTTCTTAGATAAACTTCGCATTATATAACTGGAAAAAGGTGTTTGTACTACTTGTACTACGCAGCCTAAATCTTTCAAACTAAGTACCTGCTGTATAGATGTTTAACACTATGAAGACTGACATACATGCATACTAAACATAATACTCACACCTCACAGAAAACTTAGCGCCTTCTCGTTATAAAGCCTAATCTGTTAAATGTTCTTTAGGGATACAATTAGTGTCTTTGGTCAGACACTGCAGAAAAACGCAGAGCTTCCTAATGTTGCATTAGGCGGTGCCCATTTACCCCTGGAACTTCATCGGTTAACGGAAGGCTTTCTCACGCAACGACTCTTTCGTAAAGCAATTTGTAGTTGATAAAACGGCGATGACAAAGGTTGCCTTTCCTTGCTGGGTTTCGTGTTCTCTCACAACTCTATAGACGTACTTCACCGGTACTTGAAACAACATCATGAAATAATTCATGCAATAAAAACACAAAGGATAAGATTAAAGTAATCCTGACTACAACAGTGTACGTGTAGCTATATGGCTGCGAGGGGAAAAGACATAACACGTGCAATTGACCCAGCTGAGGATCAGAGAGGTAGGAAGTGTGATGTCAGGTATTTGCGGTGGAGTTGGTGTGCTGCCGGTGCAGGCGAAGATGGTATGTGGGTCATGGGGCCATTCAGAGGTATGCGTACGGCAACAGACAGACTACAAGAGGTCGAATATGGTACATGAAATGCTGAAAAAGAAGACAAGAGGTCAGAGAAGGTGTTAACCTCACTGACCATCGAACTAATCTACGCAACACCTGCCGCTTTATGCAGACATCTTAAGGCTTACTGTTCCAAGTGCAATGTGCATTTTCCGAGATTTATTATTTCACATTTATATCTGAGCCCACACAAGATATGGAATGTAGTATATTCCGTGTTATGCCTGACCTTCAGAGTCTGTACTTCTGAGTTTACATTTCTCTTAGTCACTGCATAATTGCAGTACACGAGATGATAAATCCCCTTTATGTAAGGCATAAGAGTTAATAAACTCTCTTCATTGAAGCACAGTATAACCGCATGAACTTGAAAATGCTGCAAGCGGCAACAGTAGAGACGGCAGTACACTGATTATGTTTATTTTACGCTTTTCATTTGCCAATTAGAAAACGTCCAGTAATTACAGCCACCCTGAAATATTGCCGATTTACTCAGTAGTTACAGTCCTTATTAATTTCACTCTTCCTTCGGTCCCTGTCAATACCTTCAGGTTGTTAGCCCAACCCCTGCTATACAAACTGCTTACCGTGAAGACGATGACGTCTTAGGTGCATAGGCCTGAAGATGCCGCCAAGTACTCAACGTTCAGTCCAGCGACAACACCCTCTGTGATTTATATAGCACTATTTTCACACCGTGGCTATGCTTTTCAGAGGCAGGAAGAGTTTACAGTTTTGTTGGTTCGTTACCTTCACTCAATTTTATCCTTAAATGAGGAAGAATTCTCCTCCGAATCTTGGTTATCTACTGACTAAACTACACGATGCCAAACCAGAAAAGAGTAATACAAGTTTTGATCTCCGCGACGAACTAGAAGCGTGTAAATGAGCAAAGTCATAACTGCACCAACCAAGCCATACCTTAGCCTAAGAAGCATCAAAAATCTATAAACAATATTCGGATAGCTTGAAAATAAGAGGTCCTGGGCCGTACTGGCGCGTTGCGCCCTTCATATAAATATACAGTGAGCACGCAATGTTCTAGCTTACATGATCTCGATTAGGATGAGTATTGCAGCTCATGTTCAGAGTAACATAAATAATGTAAGTATAGTGCGAATGCCAAGTGAGGGATAAAAACACTCAATTTGTTTTTATTGTAAAACCTACACCATTTCCTCGTTTAGGCGCGTTCGTACAGTAACGAAAAGCGCCTATTACCTTCGTCATGCTTGTCCGTTCGTCTGCCTGTTTCTCCGTATACAACAGTGCGGCTTCCACTGGATGGATTTTCGTGAAATTTAACATTGGGGAATTGACCGAAATTATGTCGAGAAACTCAAATTCTGGTTAAAATCGGACACAGATGTAAGGAACATTACATGAAGACCTGAGTACATTGGTTATATTATCAGTTAGGCTACTGAAATTGCGAATTTCATAAAAGGCAGGATAATTCTCGAGTAGCTGAAGGAAGAACCAGTTTTCCAGGAATTAATCTACTCCATAGAGCCAGGTAATCACTAAATTTATAAAGAAAGCTGTCAGCGGTAGTCAACTGTTTCAGTTTCAAAGATCTTGTCTGTACACACTTCCACAGCAGCGGTCAGAAGCTTGCTGGATATCACAGACTGATGTACAAATGACTGGTCTTGAATAACGACTAAGGGAGAGCATGCAAACATTCTAGAACTGATGGCTTACCGTGCTGAGAGGAAGTGTCAATCACGAACCACGCACAGACGAACGCAACACATTTTCAATAGACAAAACATCGTATGGACTACTCTAAACATGAAGGCAATACATTTAGCACAATCGTTGCTGCAGATGACAAAACATACAAGCCGCCACATCTCAATTTTCCACATTATCCCATAAAAGACAAGATTTTCGAAAAAAAAAGTTAGCGAATAAAAAAGTGTGTTTTGATTTTCTCTACAACGTTTGTTTGAAACATTTCTCGTTTCAAAAAGAATTAAGCCAGAAATAACCGAAAATGCGTATCGGTCTTCATGTAGAGTACCTTTAATTCTTTTCCGATTTTAATGAAACTTGTATTTTTTTCTACAGATTTTATAAAAATCTTCAAATATCAAATTTCATGAAAATCCGTCCAGTGAGAAACGAGTTGTTCCATACGGACGGACGGGCAGACAGACATGACGAAGCTAATAGTGGCTTTTCGAAATTTTGAGAACGCGCCTAAAACATATTATGAATACAAGTTGCATATACCTCGCATCCTAAGATAGTTTACGTGGCGATGTTATTCCCATAAGATTTCGCGCCACCGCCATGTTGCTATTACTGATTGCAGGAAAGCGAATATTCCGACAATGTAGTTTTTTTTTTCCAATACGGTAAAATTCACACACGATTCAAACGTTCGAAGGCGGAAACACAGACCCACGGCCCCACGGACATACAGACAAGAACACAGAATAATGATCTCATAAGCCTGGAATCACTGCTGTATATTAAAGTAATTTACAGAATACCTAAACAATTTGGTTCTCAGATAGTGTTTGTGGCGCTCTTTCATGCCAAAAAGAGTAACTGGGTAAAAGTGCTAAAGGGCACAAGCATTTTATGGTCTTCACGATGAACTAAGCGTAATCTTCCGGTACAGACCTTTGTTTATTTAGGCCCGCAACGGTATAAAAGAAAAGGATATTTGCAGAACCTAAACAAAGCTAACTTTTTTCCTGGACACCTACGTGTTCCTTAGAACAAGACGCTGTAAGTAACCAATATTTTAGCCAGACTGAGGACACATTCGCCGCTCACAAGCAATCACCTGTGGCCCGAAACTAAAAAACTTTCATTACGAACTGTACCAAATTAGTACATACCGATGTGCAAGAGAGCATGCATTACAAGCAACGTTAACCCTGTAAGGCTGTGAGAGGTCACGTGAGGAGAAAGCGGAATATGGAAAAGAGGAAGAGAGGTGGCAGAAAAAGGAGGAATAAGAAGAGAAGGAGAAGAAAAACAAAAAGCAATACAATAAAATAATAAAATATTTCCTTATACAACGTTGTATTTGATTGAATAACGCTCCTGGCCTTTATCCTTCAGGTCCCAGGTTCAAATCCCAAGGAAAATCTTGACTAGCTGAAGATCTTTTGTCACTGAAGAAGTGTTCAACGATACGGAGACATCTAGTTAGGGTGTTAGTTACTGGCATACGTGTAACTGGGTGGGTGGGGGGAGGGGTAAGGGGAGCGCAAATACCCCCAGTATTTTTTCTACCGAGAACAGTTTTTTTTTAATTTACTGGGTGGAAGAGGAGAAAATTAAAAGAAATAAAGGATGATTAAAAAATATGGACTCAAAGAGCTTTTGCTTTTATATAGAGAGCCTATTTGTTCAAATTGTTGATTCCAACGACAAATGCTCTTCCTCGTTGGAGGTTGAATGTTGAAATGATGAAGAAACGCACGCTGCACAGCAGTCGCCGACTCAGTTTTAATGAACTCACGAATGCAAAACTTCTTGTGCTGCATAGTAGCAATTTTGTTCTCAACTGACGCTGCTGCACGGCTGTGCGGTAGGCGAGCGCTCTAGGGTGGTATTTGAAAACTTAGGATCTCTTCTTTCAAAAGTTATGTAGATCATTCACATACCATGTATAGTTCAGGAAATACAGACTTACGAAATTGAGTCCATCTGTTTAAATCGCCCTCTATTGGGTTGAGGGTGGGGTAAAGGGCGTTATGTATGTTTTGTATTATTTTACTTTTCATTTTGTACAATGACCAACCAATGCACAACTAATTGACAAATTATTATAATGCTCCTACATGTTCCGACACTACTGTGTCATCCTCAGGGAGCTTGTAGTTAGTACCTTGTTCAATTACACAAGTATGTCAGTGCAGTTGTTAGTAGTATAATTCAAAATTTGACAAATGTTTTACGCCGTTGAAATTTCAATGTTAAAAATCCTTAAAATATTAAAATTGTCCTTTTAATAATAAAATGGTTAAAATCATTTTGTTTTTATAATTCACATGAAGTCCTGAGTAGTGGCTGTATATACAATTTGTAATAAATATGGACTCCATCAATGTAATGCTAATCTTATTTTGACCACTCTGGGTTCGAATCCCAGAAAACCTTCCAATCAAAGCTGTTAATTGTGTTATTCTATGTATTATTTGTGTGTAAATGTGTACTGTACTACTGCCACCGGGTGTCAACCCAGTTGCAGTTAACAAATATATCAATAACAAAATGTATATTAAGGATGGTTCAATCCAATCTTTCCCCTCTTTCTAACTTTAGTCCGTTGTAAATTAAAGTTCTTAACCCTTTGACGCCTAACGACCACTATAGTGGTCGTACCGCACCGCTAACCTCTAAACGTTTCATTTTATATATTTATTCAACAAATATAGGTACTGAATATTTTAAACACGGTATATAGTGTCCGGTTTTCCTCTTCAAAATGCAGTTTGTTTCATAATTCTAACTTATTTGGTTCCTGTTTTATTCACATTTTATATACAGGGTGTGCTAAAATTAAAAAAATAATTCCGACGACAAAAGGTTAATACGCATGGTTGATTTTGCACCCCCGCCCGGCCCCCTATGTTATAGTCAAGTTATGCCCTGCAATTATCGGCACTGTCACCACGGGCAGAAGACCCGCTGATTTTCGTCGCAATTCTGCAAAAGTCTTTCCCCAAAGATAACGTTGTGCTTATGTACCCCACGAAAGCATACAGAGGGCGGAGACTTATAGTTCCACACATTCTTAAACTCGACACTCCATTAAGGTGAGTGGTCAACGGCACACACCGGCCGCCTTACCTCCGAGAAAGACCCCGGGACCAGCTGAATATAAAATTGTGTTGATCTCACAGCCGGTCTGGACGTTTTGGATAACAGAAAATCCCTCGCCCCAAAAATCACACAATATTTACAGTTTAACCTTTTGGCGCCGGAATTATTTTTTTTTAATTTTAGCACATTCAGCATATAAAATGTGAATAAAACAGGAACCAAAAATGTTAGAATTATGAAACAAACTGCATTTTGAAGAGAAAAAAAACGGACAGTATATACCATGTTTAAAATATCCAGTACCTGTATTTGTTGAATAAATATATAAAATGCAACCTTTAGAGGTTAGCGGTGCGGTACGGCCACTATAGGGGTCTTTAGGCGTCAAAGGGTTAAGAGCACGGAAGAATTGAGCGAATAGAGACTGAAGCATGTTTTATTAACACATGTACTAGGGATCAGTGACGTAATTTAAGTGCACGGAAATATGAAGTTACATTGACTGACCTCGGCAGCCGATAAAGCACACAACAGACGCGGACCTGCCAATCATCGTTCCTGAGTGTGTTTTTTTTTTTTCAATTTGCGCACACGTAGAGTGTTGACACGTGAAACCGTCTGGCACAGTATTGGACTGCACTACGCACCTGCGTCGACAGCACTTCTAGTAACGAGTTAGAAAATTGCTGAAATGAATGGCTTTAAAAAAAACACCTCTATTCACAGGGTTTTGACCCGGATCTTCTTACCTTGTAACGCGTTTCGAGTTACTTGATTCACCTCACCACACCCACACCCCTTTGAAAAATTAGCATATTCGTATACCGCAACTTCCGGTTTAAATTCTCGTCTCGAAAGCCACCTACACTGAGAGAGTTTGTCGCCGTTTTTCCTTAGTCCCTTGAGAAAAATTTTACAATATGATCAGAAAACGGATCACAGCTACTTTAATACAGTTCCTTCAACCTCGTCACTCGTGGTCTTATCTATCTCAACACATTGTAAAATGCATTGTGGATAAATTGCAAAAATATTATTTTATAAAACATATGAAATGTGCCTTATAATAAATAGTTCCGTCTCTAGGTAAAGGTTAACAGAGACCGCCTGTGCGTGTTAAACATTTTGAAACTTAACTGGCTACCATCGTTCATGTTTCTAATATTACGCACTTTAAGCAACTGAACATTTTTCAACACGATCTCAAAATGTCGTGTCGCGAACAAGTATGAAATTGTCGTTACATACAACAGGAGTCCTTAAATACCCAAAGTTGTAACTGGTGTCTCTCTACATAACGCCTTTTATGCCTGACGTCAGAATAACAAATTAGTTGCCAGTAACAAACAAAATAATATATTTAGTGCAGTTGGATATTACAATGGAGTCACTTATAAAAATAATTCTTGCATCTATGCATTCCACATTATTAGTGGTTATGAAGTAAAAATCCTTCCCTGGAAACATAAAGGCACAGATGAAGATAAACGAAAGATACGGATGTATTAAAAGAAAAACCTTCTAGATCTTAACGAACTGAAGGAAGAGAGCCACGAATTCGTCAGAATTGTGGGCCTGAAGACTCAAATTTTCTTGGATGTTCGTATTCCTTATTTGTGAGCTCCAGTTAGAGCTCCAGGTATCATATATCGGAAAGGAGAAAGGATGATCTATACATAGCTTTTGTGATAATTCTCAGCGTATGTAGACGGAACCCCAGTTATTAAATTATTTAATGACTGTTCCTTCCAAACTTTCTTTTTCCGGTCAGTGTGCACTAAACAATTCCAGAATGTGACCTCAGAGGCTGAAATCTATTTGAAATTTGAGTTTATAAGGCTGCTGTTCCTGAAGATTCGTGCCTTCTGGGATGTTACATTCTTCGATTTGAAAACAACTACCGACGTTTCGAAGGATTGTAATGCCTTCATCTTCAAAGTCCAGGTATCAACTCTCAGGTGGTAGCCACTACGATCATTCAAACGTCGGCAACTATTTATCAGTCAACAATGCGTAACACCCTAGAAGACTTGAATCTTAAGTAGAATTTGTAAGTAAACCAGGACCTACAAATCAATATGAACGGATCTAACTGAACGTCACGAAGTCACTGCGGGTAAGTTGCCAAGAACTCTTTGAAAGTCATCCGGAAATCCTGCAGCGAAGTAGGGTAGGGCGGTCTCAGGACAGTACTTGGAAATTGCTGATAATCTCTGACGGAAAAGACTTCCTGTGTCTTGCTGTGTGAGTTTTAAAATACGGGGAAAATGTATACATCTACAACACACCTAGGCATTAGGACTGACACGTCTTTGCAATCCTAAGTCAATATAGTTTTATAAAATAAGTAAATAAATAAATAAGTACAATTTGTGTTCCTCTCCGTCACTCAACACACACATATTAATACAATAATAATTCCTAGAATAAAGGAGTTACACTTAACGTTGACCCAACTTAAGTCAGGTGACGTAAACACGAATGTACAAAGTTCATTCACATGAAACCCTGTATTTACAGTATATTACAGAAACAGTTAACAAAACGGACGGCACGTTACACAGTTAACAAAACAAAGTCAATAAACAGTGAGGATGAAGGAACCTTGATATTGGTCTTGCTTTCTGAATGACGCAAACAGCAAGACGAAAGAAACCGTGACGTAGGTCTAAAAACCTACGCTGTGATAAAGATTGGGACACAATATATTTGTTGTAAAATAAACCAAATTTGCATATCACGGAGTAATTTAGTTCAAATTTTATATTTTACCTTCTCATTGTCATTAATTCAAATATCACGGACTTCTGGGAGAAGAAAGCCGTGCAGCTTGGTACGTAGGTACAGTACCAATGATTCCGAGAAACCTACTGCCTCCGAATTCGGGCACAAATACCTTATTCTGTACGTATCCTCCAAATGGAACCAGCTCGCTGCTAGGCAACATCGGTACCAGACAATATGGCGCATCAAGCCACAAGTTTCTTAATGTTAATAATTGCGTCTTGTTTATTTATGTTCATTTGCGTAAAGACACATTCAGCAACCAGTAGTTATATTGTCGATTGGTAGGAGGATAAGGAAAAGATGAATTGGAAATTATTCGTGAGAAAACAATTGTAGCTCACTTCTATAGTAAAACCAACTAGATGCACCAATGTCTCAAATTTATTTTATTGGGGTAACACTCTACATGTTTCGGACGGTCTTTCCGTCCATCATCAAGAGTTCAAAACTGTACATACAGCGACAGGCATATGCCTGTCGCTGTATGTACAGTTTTGAACTCTTGATGATGGACGGAAAGACCGTCCGAAACATGTAGAGTGTTACCCCAATAAAATAAATTTGAGACATTGGTGCATCTAGTTGGTTTTACTATAGAAGTGAGCTACAATTGTTTTCTCACGAATAATTTCCAATTCATCTTTTCCTTATCCTCCTACCAATCGACAATATAACTACTGGTTGCTGAATGTGTCTTTACGCAAATGAACATAAATAAACAAGACGCAATTATTAACATTAAGAAACTTGTGGCTTGATGCGCCATATTGTCTGGTACCGATGTTGCCTAGCAGCGAGCTGGTTCCATTTGGAGGATACGTACAGAATAAGGTATTTGTGCCCGAATTCGGAGGCAGTAGGTTTCTCGGAATCATTGGTACTGTACCTACGTACCAAGCTGCACGGCTTTCTTCTCCCAGAAGTCCGTGATATTTGAATTAATGACAATGAGAAGGTAAAATATAAAATTTGAACTAAATTACTCCGTGATATGCAAATTTGGTTTATTTTACAACAAATATATTGTGTCCCAATCTTTATCACAGCGTAGGTTTTTAGACCTACGTCACGGTTTCTTTCGTCTTGCTGTTTGCGTCATTCAGAAAGCAAGACCAATATCAAGGTTCCTTCATCCTCACTGTTTATTGACTTTGTTTTGTTAACTGTGTAACGTGCCGTCCGTTTTGTTAACTGTTTCTGTAATATACTGTAAATACAGGGTTTCATGTGAATGAACTTTGTACATTCGTGTTTACGTCACCTGACTTAAGTTGGGTCAACGTTAAGTGTAACTCCTTTATTCTAGGAATTATTATTGTATTAATATGTGTGTGTTGAGTGACGGAGAGGAACACAAATTGTACTTATTTATTTATTTACTTATTTTATAAAACTATATTGACTTAGGATTGCAAAGACGTGTCAGTCCTAATGCCTAGGTGTGTTGTAGATGTATACATTTTCCCCGTATTTTAAAACTCACACAGCAAGACACAGGAAGTCTTTTCCGTCAGAGATTATCAGCAATTTCCAAGTACTGTCCTGAGACCGCCCTACCCTACTTCGCTGCAGGATTTCCGGATGACTTTCAAAGAGTTCTTGGCAACTTACCCGCAGTGACTTCGTGACGTTCAGTTAGATCCGTTCATATTGATTTGTAGGTCCTGGTTTACTTACAAATTCTACTTAAGATTCAAGTCTTCTAGGGTGTTACGCATTGTTGACTGATAAATAGTTGCCGACGTTTGAATGATCGTAGTGGCTACCACCTGAGAGTTGATACCTGGACTTTGAAGATGAAGGCATTACAATCCTTCGAAACGTCGGTAGTTGTTTTCAAATCGAAGAATGTAACATCCCAGAAGGCACGAATCTTCAGGAACAGCAGCCTTATAAACTCAAATTTCAAATAGATTTCAGCCTCTGAGGTCACATTCTGGAATTGTTTAGTGCACACTGACCGGAAAAAGAAAGTTTGGAAGGAACAGTCATTAAATAATTTAATAACTGGGGTTCCGTCTACATACGCTGAGAATTATCACAAAAGCTATGTATAGATCATCCTTTCTCCTTTCCGATATATGATACCTGGAGCTCTAACTGGAGCTCACAAATAAGGAATACGAACATCCAAGAAAATTTGAGTCTTCAGGCCCACAATTCTGACGAATTCGTGGCTCTCTTCCTTCAGTTCGTTAAGATCTAGAAGGTTTTTCTTTTAATACATCCGTATCTTTCGTTTATCTTCATCTGTGCCTTTATGTTTCCAGGGAAGGATTTTTACTTCATAACCACTAATAATGTGGAATGCATAGATGCAAGAATTATTTTTATAAGTGACTCCATTGTAATATCCAACTGCACTAAATATATTATTTTGTTTGTTACTGGCAACTAATTTGTTATTCTGACGTCAGGCATAAAAGGCGTTATGTAGAGAGACACCAGTTACAACTTTGGGTATTTAAGGACTCCTGTTGTATGTAACGACAATTTCATACTTGTTCGCGACACGACATTTTGAGATCGTGTTGAAAAATGTTCAGTTGCTTAAAGTGCGTAATATTAGAAACATGAACGATGGTAGCCAGTTAAGTTTCAAAATGTTTAACACGCACAGGCGGTCTCTGTTAACCTTTACCTAGAGACGGAACTATTTATTATAAGGCACATTTCATATGTTTTATAAAATAATATTTTTGCAATTTATCCACAATGCATTTTACAATGTGTTGAGATAGATAAGACCACGAGTGACGAGGTTGAAGGAACTGTATTAAAGTAGCTGTGATCCGTTTTCTGATCATATTGTAAAATTTTTCTCAAGGGACTAAGGAAAAACGGCGACAAACTCTCTCAGTGTAGGTGGCTTTCGAGACGAGAATTTAAACCGGAAGTTGCGGTATACGAATATGCTAATTTTTCAAAGGGGTGTGGGTGTGGTGAGGTGAATCAAGTAACTCGAAACGCGTTACAAGGTAAGAAGATCCGGGTCAAAACCCTGTGAATAGAGGTGTTTTTTTTAAAGCCATTCATTTCAGCAATTTTCTAACTCGTTACTAGAAGTGCTGTCGACGCAGGTGCGTAGTGCAGTCCAATACTGTGCCAGACGGTTTCACGTGTCAACACTCTACGTGTGCGCAAATTGAAAAAAAAAAAACACACTCAGGAACGATGATTGGCAGGTCCGCGTCTGTTGTGTGCTTTATCGGCTGCCGAGGTCAGTCAATGTAACTTCATATTTCCGTGCACTTAAATTACGTCACTGATCCCTAGTACATGTGTTAATAAAACATGCTTCAGTCTCTATTCGCTCAATTCTTCCGTGCTCTTAACCCTTTGACGCCTAAAGACCCCTATAGTGGCCGTACCGCACCGCTAACCTCTAAAGGTTGCATTTTATATATTTATTCAACAAATACAGGTACTGGATATTTTAAACATGGTATATACTGTCCGTTTTTTTTCTCTTCAAAATGCAGTTTGTTTCATAATTCTAACATTTTTGGTTCCTGTTTTATTCACATTTTATATGCTGAATGTGCTAAAATTAAAAAAAAATAATTCCGGCGCCAAAAGGTTAAACTGTAAATATTGTGTGATTTTTGGGGCGAGGGATTTTCTGTTATCCAAAACGTCCAGACCGGCTGTGAGATCAACACAATTTTATATTCAGCTGGTCCCGGGGTCTTTCTCGGAGGTAAGGCGGCCGGTGTGTGCCGTTGACCACTCACCTTAATGGAGTGTCGAGTTTAAGAATGTGTGGAACTATAAGTCTCCGCCCTCTGTATGCTTTCGTGGGGTACATAAGCACAACGTTATCTTTGGGGAAAGACTTTTGCAGAATTGCGACGAAAATCAGCGGGTCTTCTGCCCGTGGTGACAGTGCCGATAATTGCAGGGCATAACTTGACTATAACATAGGGGGCCGGGCGGGGGTGCAAAATCAACCATGCGTATTAACCTTTTGTCGTCGGAATTATTTTTTTAATTTTAGCACACCCTGTATATAAAATGTGAATAAAACAGGAACCAAATAAGTTAGAATTATGAAACAAACTGCATTTTGAAGAGGAAAACCGGACACTATATACCGTGTTTAAAATATTCAGTACCTATATTTGTTGAATAAATATATAAAATGAAACGTTTAGAGGTTAGCGGTGCGGTACGACCACTATAGTGGTCGTTAGGCGTCAAAGGGTTAAGAACTTTAATTTACAACGGACTAAAGTTAGAAAGAGGGGAAAGATTGGATTGAACCATCCTTAATATACATTTTGTTATTGATATATTTGTTAACTGCAACTGGGTTGACACCCGGTGGCAGTAGTACAGTACACATTTACACACAAATAATACATAGAATAACACAATTAACAGCTTTGATTGGAAGGTTTTCTGGGATTCGAACCCAGAGTGGTCAAAATAAGATTAGCATTACATTGATGGAGTCCATATTTATTACAAATTGTATATACAGCCACTACTCAGGACTTCATGTGAATTATAAAAACAAAATGATTTTAACCATTTTATTATTAAAAGGACAATTTTAATATTTTAAGGATTTTTAACATTGAAATTTCAACGGCGTAAAACATTTGTCAAATTTTGAATTATACTACTAACAACTGCACTGACATACTTGTGTAATTGAACAAGGTACTAACTACAAGCTCCCTGAGGATGACACAGTAGTGTCGGAACATGTAGGAGCATTATAATAATTTGTCAATTAGTTGTGCATTGGTTGGTCATTGTACAAAATGAAAAGTAAAATAATACAAAACATACATAACGCCCTTTACCCCACCCTCAACCCAATAGAGGGCGATTTAAACAGATGGACTCAATTTCGTAAGTCTGTATTTCCTGAACTATACATGGTATGTGAATGATCTACATAACTTTTGAAAGAAGAGATCCTAAGTTTTCAAATACCACCCTAGAGCGCTCGCCTACCGCACAGCCGTGCAGCAGCGTCAGTTGAGAACAAAATTGCTACTATGCAGCACAAGAAGTTTTGCATTCGTGAGTTCATTAAAACTGAGTCGGCGACTGCTGTGCAGCGTGCGTTTCTTCATCATTTCAACATTCAACCTCCAACGAGGAAGAGCATTTGTCGTTGGAATCAACAATTTGAACAAATAGGCTCTCTATATAAAAGCAAAAGCTCTTTGAGTCCATATTTTTTAATCATCCTTTATTTCTTTTAATTTTCTCCTCTTCCACCCAGTAAATTAAAAAAAAACTGTTCTCGGTAGAAAAAATACTGGGGGTATTTGCGCTCCCCTTACCCCTCCCCCCACCCACCCAGTTACACGTATGCCAGTAACTAACACCCTAACTAGATGTCTCCGTATCGTTGAACACTTCTTCAGTGACAAAAGATCTTCAGCTAGTCAAGATTTTCCTTGGGATTTGAACCTGGGACCTGAAGGATAAAGGCCAGGAGCGTTATTCAATCAAATACAACGTTGTATAAGGAAATATTTTATTATTTTATTGTATTGCTTTTTGTTTTTCTTCTCCTTCTCTTCTTATTCCTCCTTTTTCTGCCACCTCTCTTCCTCTTTTCCATATTCCGCTTTCTCCTCACGTGACCTCTCACAGCCTTACAGGGTTAACGTTGCTTGTAATGCATGCTCTCTTGCACATCGGTATGTACTAATTTGGTACAGTTCGTAATGAAAGTTTTTTAGTTTCGGGCCACAGGTGATTGCTTGTGAGCGGCGAATGTGTCCTCAGTCTGGCTAAAATATTGGTTACTTACAGCGTCTTGTTCTAAGGAACACGTAGGTGTCCAGGAAAAAAGTTAGCTTTGTTTAGGTTCTGCAAATATCCTTTTCTTTTATACCGTTGCGGGCCTAAATAAACAAAGGTCTGTACCGGAAGATTACGCTTAGTTCATCGTGAAGACCATAAAATGCTTGTGCCCTTTAGCACTTTTACCCAGTTACTCTTTTTGGCATGAAAGAGCGCCACAAACACTATCTGAGAACCAAATTGTTTAGGTATTCTGTAAATTACTTTAATATACAGCAGTGATTCCAGGCTTATGAGATCATTATTCTGTGTTCTTGTCTGTATGTCCGTGGGGCCGTGGGTCTGTGTTTCCGCCTTCGAACGTTTGAATCGTGTGTGAATTTTACCGTATTGGAAAAAAAAAACTACATTGTCGGAATATTCGCTTTCCTGCAATCAGTAATAGCAACATGGCGGTGGCGCGAAATCTTATGGGAATAACATCGCCACGTAAACTATCTTAGGATGCGAGGTATATGCAACTTGTATTCATAATATGTTTTAGGCGCGTTCTCAAAATTTCGAAAAGCCACTATTAGCTTCGTCATGTCTGTCTGCCCGTCCGTCCGTATGGAACAACTCGTTTCTCACTGGACGGATTTTCATGAAATTTGATATTTGAAGATTTTTATAAAATCTGTAGAAAAAAATACAAGTTTCATTAAAATCGGAAAAGAATTAAAGGTACTCTACATGAAGACCGATACGCATTTTCGGTTATTTCTGGCTTAATTCTTTTTGAAACGAGAAATGTTTCAAACAAACGTTGTAGAGAAAATCAAAACACACTTTTTTATTCGCTAACTTTTTTTTTCGAAAATCTTGTCTTTTATGGGATAATGTGGAAAATTGAGATGTGGCGGCTTGTATGTTTTGTCATCTGCAGCAACGATTGTGCTAAATGTATTGCCTTCATGTTTAGAGTAGTCCATACGATGTTTTGTCTATTGAAAATGTGTTGCGTTCGTCTGTGCGTGGTTCGTGATTGACACTTCCTCTCAGCACGGTAAGCCATCAGTTCTAGAATGTTTGCATGCTCTCCCTTAGTCGTTATTCAAGACCAGTCATTTGTACATCAGTCTGTGATATCCAGCAAGCTTCTGACCGCTGCTGTGGAAGTGTGTACAGACAAGATCTTTGAAACTGAAACAGTTGACTACCGCTGACAGCTTTCTTTATAAATTTAGTGATTACCTGGCTCTATGGAGTAGATTAATTCCTGGAAAACTGGTTCTTCCTTCAGCTACTCGAGAATTATCCTGCCTTTTATGAAATTCGCAATTTCAGTAGCCTAACTGATAATATAACCAATGTACTCAGGTCTTCATGTAATGTTCCTTACATCTGTGTCCGATTTTAACCAGAATTTGAGTTTCTCGACATAATTTCGGTCAATTCCCCAATGTTAAATTTCACGAAAATCCATCCAGTGGAAGCCGCACTGTTGTATACGGAGAAACAGGCAGACGAACGGACAAGCATGACGAAGGTAATAGGCGCTTTTCGTTACTGTACGAACGCGCCTAAACGAGGAAATGGTGTAGGTTTTACAATAAAAACAAATTGAGTGTTTTTATCCCTCACTTGGCATTCGCACTATACTTACATTATTTATGTTACTCTGAACATGAGCTGCAATACTCATCCTAATCGAGATCATGTAAGCTAGAACATTGCGTGCTCACTGTATATTTATATGAAGGGCGCAACGCGCCAGTACGGCCCAGGACCTCTTATTTTCAAGCTATCCGAATATTGTTTATAGATTTTTGATGCTTCTTAGGCTAAGGTATGGCTTGGTTGGTGCAGTTATGACTTTGCTCATTTACACGCTTCTAGTTCGTCGCGGAGATCAAAACTTGTATTACTCTTTTCTGGTTTGGCATCGTGTAGTTTAGTCAGTAGATAACCAAGATTCGGAGGAGAATTCTTCCTCATTTAAGGATAAAATTGAGTGAAGGTAACGAACCAACAAAACTGTAAACTCTTCCTGCCTCTGAAAAGCATAGCCACGGTGTGAAAATAGTGCTATATAAATCACAGAGGGTGTTGTCGCTGGACTGAACGTTGAGTACTTGGCGGCATCTTCAGGCCTATGCACCTAAGACGTCATCGTCTTCACGGTAAGCAGTTTGTATAGCAGGGGTTGGGCTAACAACCTGAAGGTATTGACAGGGACCGAAGGAAGAGTGAAATTAATAAGGACTGTAACTACTGAGTAAATCGGCAATATTTCAGGGTGGCTGTAATTACTGGACGTTTTCTAATTGGCAAATGAAAAGCGTAAAATAAACATAATCAGTGTACTGCCGTCTCTACTGTTGCCGCTTGCAGCATTTTCAAGTTCATGCGGTTATACTGTGCTTCAATGAAGAGAGTTTATTAACTCTTATGCCTTACATAAAGGGGATTTATCATCTCGTGTACTGCAATTATGCAGTGACTAAGAGAAATGTAAACTCAGAAGTACAGACTCTGAAGGTCAGGCATAACACGGAATATACTACATTCCATATCTTGTGTGGGCTCAGATATAAATGTGAAATAATAAATCTCGGAAAATGCACATTGCACTTGGAACAGTAAGCCTTAAGATGTCTGCATAAAGCGGCAGGTGTTGCGTAGATTAGTTCGATGGTCAGTGAGGTTAACACCTTCTCTGACCTCTTGTCTTCTTTTTCAGCATTTCATGTACCATATTCGACCTCTTGTAGTCTGTCTGTTGCCGTACGCATACCTCTGAATGGCCCCATGACCCACATACCATCTTCGCCTGCACCGGCAGCACACCAACTCCACCGCAAATACCTGACATCACACTTCCTACCTCTCTGATCCTCAGCTGGGTCAATTGCACGTGTTATGTCTTTTCCCCTCGCAGCCATATAGCTACACGTACACTGTTGTAGTCAGGATTACTTTAATCTTATCCTTTGTGTTTTTATTGCATGAATTATTTCATGATGTTGTTTCAAGTACCGGTGAAGTACGTCTATAGAGTTGTGAGAGAACACGAAACCCAGCAAGGAAAGGCAACCTTTGTCATCGCCGTTTTATCAACTACAAATTGCTTTACGAAAGAGTCGTTGCGTGAGAAAGCCTTCCGTTAACCGATGAAGTTCCAGGGGTAAATGGGCACCGCCTAATGCAACATTAGGAAGCTCTGCGTTTTTCTGCAGTGTCTGACCAAAGACACTAATTGTATCCCTAAAGAACATTTAACAGATTAGGCTTTATAACGAGAAGGCGCTAAGTTTTCTGTGAGGTGTGAGTATTATGTTTAGTATGCATGTATGTCAGTCTTCATAGTGTTAAACATCTATACAGCAGGTACTTAGTTTGAAAGATTTAGGCTGCGTAGTACAAGTAGTACAAACACCTTTTTCCAGTTATATAATGCGAAGTTTATCTAAGAACCAAGATGAAAAGTACACATCATATAAAATTAAAAGAAATTACAATATGTATTTTTTAATTTCACAAAGCGTGTACCGGAAAACAAACCATACTATAAAATTAATTAACCATTTCTTTGTTCATTTTACGACGCTTTCAGTGTCGTGGACTACAAGGCGTCGAGTTGTGTGTCACTAGTGATTAAAGAATTGGGAAGGATCTGGAAGACATCGATGGAGGAATACGGAAGGTGTTATCTTGGCATGCAGGTGGAGTGACTAAGGAAACTCAAAAAGGCCTGACTCAGGACAGCCGGTGTCTGGGTCGAAGTTTGAATGCCACACCTCACTACACTAACCTGCTTGGTTTAAAGCTGACTTAATTTTTTGTTTATTAAGCGAACTTCCAGTTCTGTAGCGTCGGAAAGTTAGACTGTTAACGAATAATGATTTACAGAGGACATTGAAGGAAATAGCTGTGATCTGGTTTGAAGTACCAACTTGGGATTTTCCTGGAAAGTGTGAGACAAATAACCGATAATATCAATAAGAATTGCCATCTCGTGGCCGAGGTTTGAACCTGGGAACAACCAAAACATATAGTAGCATAACTAATCACTCGACCCCATCTTCCGGTGTAATGTCAGAGGTCATTAACGTTTAGAAATGTAGTTGTATAGTTTTAACAGTAAAGAGCTGCCTTGAATGTGTTCAGAACTTCAAAGATGATGTCTGTATCAGATTTCACGTGGTGATGGAACCAAGGCTCAATCACTGCAGACAGCTGATGTTGAATTTTGACTTCAGTTTTTAACGCGCACATTTTAGTGACAACATGAGGCAAGAATTGGAAGAGTTAAGTGAAAACTTTAATGAAGGTAATATTGAAATACTCTAATCTGCCTTCCGGTTACGCATCGACGGGAAAATAATTTATTTCGCCTTCAGCACTTAAATATTAACGTAAAACTGGCGAAATATAAAACGGTGTTGAGCTTCTAAGGCGTGAACCTTTATGAAACTGTACGAAAATGTTGAAGAATAAAAAACCAACTAGATGTCACTTGTTATATTTACTTTACTTCTTAGATACTCAACATGTTTCGGGCATTAATATGTCCATCTTCAGGAGTTTGCGACTATGTTGTTGAACTAC